>Ga0265293_10003479_pt1 | contig 29188 bp, 22 predicted proteins | sample Munlanlewell138R_FD_192505 | JGI IMG/M metagenome (GOLD analysis project Ga0265293, IMG submission 192505) | Leachate microbial communities from a municipal landfill in Southern Ontario, Canada - Leachate well 138R | ecosystem: Engineered > Solid waste > Landfill > Unclassified | place: Canada... | reverse complement strand
CCAGCACAACACGCCCAATAGGCTTTTTAACCAGTTGTTGTTGGCTCATATATTCGATAGGCTGACCAATGATTTCTTCTTCCTTAATACCGGTCAACTGGCTAAAAACCTTATTAACTGCGATGACTATACCCTTGGCATCAACAATATAAATACCGTCATTTAACGCATCGCCTATTAAAAAAGCCTCCAGCTCCCGTTCTTTATAAGTGTTGAGCTCAGCCGTTATATTTTTAATCTCCGAAGCCTGGCTACTAAAACTTTCCATCAGGTAAGCCAGCGTTTCATCAAAGCCTTTATCCAATGAATGCGCCATTTGTTCAAATCTTTCCCTGATGTTCATATCAATTTCAAGCTTTGATTTTGTCACCTTAGCTCCTCCCTGACTCATCATAATTAATTGTCCCCATGGACCCTTTCTTAGTATGGGCCAATAGCGGCACCGAAGCCTTCAGCGTCGGCCTTTTTTTTGCGCCGCTGTTTTTGGCGCTGGATCTGTTAAATGGGGCAGAGCGCCTCCCGCTATTGCCCATAAATAAAGGCTGGCCACAGTGGCGTAGGGGGAATATCTTCTTTGGTACTTTCGAAAAAGCTCCGGAGTTATCCTACGGTGTCGGTACAGCATACGTAAACCCCTATGAATGGCCAAATCCCCCCAACTGATAATATCTTTTCTTTCCATAGAAAAAGTCATTACCATCTCCGCAGTCCATACACCAATACCCTTAATTTGGGTTAAGGTCGCGCAAACCTCCTCATCGGATAAGGAGTTGAGACTATGCAAAGCTAACCTTCCCGTCAAGACTGAATCAGCCATTTCTTTAATATAAACTGCTTTTCGCATGGAAATACCGGCACCTTGCAACTCTTCCTCAGTGGCTGTCCCGATTGTTTCCGGCGTAAAGGGGCTGAAGCGGTCCAGCATACGATTCCAAACTGTAACTTGGGCCTTGGTTGAAATTTGCTGACCTACAATAGATTTTACTAAGGACATAAAGACATCGGGTATAACCGGACGGTGAATATGCCCAATTTGCTCCATCGCTTCACCTAAAAGGGAATCCTTTGCTTTTAACCAGTTAACCTCTTCCGCTCCATATTGAAAAAAGCCTGTCTGCTTGGCCATACTATCCAATTCCTACCGCCTCCGGTCTCTTTTGATATTAACGATCTGCCTTATTTAATGCCTTCAAAATTCCATATAAAATTGCCTGGGGTCTAGGAGGACAGCCCGGCACATAAACATCTACCGGCAAAATATAATCAACGCCGTTTCCGGTGGCATAGGTATCCCGAAAAATCCCACCGCTTAGGGCACATGCTCCAATAGCCACTACCAACTTGGGCTCCGGAGTGGCCTGATATGTTTTCAAAAGGGCCAGCTCCATATTTCTGGTTACCGCACCTGTTACCAACAGTAGATCCGCGTGTCTTGGGGAAGCAACAAACTGCATTCCAAACCTTTCCAAGTCATTTAACGGGTTATTCAAACCGTTGACCTCGTAATCACAGCCGTTGCAAGAGCCTGAATCTATTTCCCTAATAAAAAGACTCCTCCCATAAGCCTTACGAATCTTTTCTTGTATCGCGGCACAGACAGCCCGGTAGTCAGTATTAACAAGGGGACTTACTGCCGGGGATTCCTTCGTTACCCTTAAATCAGCCCGATTGGTAACTGCTAACTCAAATTCCTGAGTCATTTTGACAGCGCCTTTAGGGCAAACTTCCTCACATAGGGCACAAAAAATACACTGATCCAAATTAATGCCCAAAATCAACTTGTTTTGATCAACTGCTATAGCGCCGGAGGGACAGCCGGACACACAGCTGCCACAGTGATCACACTTATTATAATCTATTTCCGGCTTGCCAACAAATAAACTTGAATCCATAGGCTCCTTGGGATACGGAAGAGTGAGCCGGGGATATTGAATTATTTTTTTTAACATCTTATACATCTTCAACATTCCTTCCTGTTAAATCAAAACCTCGGCAACCGGGCTTATAAATCGTTCCCTGCATAGGAAAGATTAAAGCTTTTGTTGATTAAAGGAAAATCCGGCACAATATTGCCCTTCACCGCGTGGCACAAGGCAGGCCAGTTACAAAAAGAGGGAGTTCTTATTTTGTACCTAAAAATAGTGTTACCGGCACCGGTCATCACCCAATGGATGTTTTCCCCCCTGGGTGATTCGGTAAGACCAAAAGCAAATTGATAAGGTGGAAGATCGCCCAGGGGCCCTGCCATTTTGCCCTCGGGTATCCCTTCAATAGCTTGAATCATTAAGTTAATGGAAGCAAAGCATTCTTCCAGCTTGGTATTCATCCTGCAATTTACATCACCGTTATTGTGTTCGGGCACCGCAAAATCTAAATCGGCATAGGCCTCATAAGGGTAGGCTTTTCTGACATCATAACGAATACCGGAAGCCCGTCCCCCTGGACCGACTGCATTTAGGTCCACTGCTATCTCCTTTTTTAGAATACCGGTACTTTCCACCCGATCAATAAACATACTCTTAGCTTTGATAATTTCAACTGTTTCCCGTAGCTCCTTCTCCAGTTTTTTAAGATCCGCAATTATTACCTTTTCCTTGCCCGCCAAAAAATCCTTTCTGCAACCCCCTAACCTATTTACATTCCTGAGGAACCTCACGCCGCAAAGCTTGTCCGCTATTAAATAAGCCCAAACCCGCATCATTCTAAATTGAAAAGCCGCAAAACCATAAGCCACATCAACACAAATCCCGCCCAAATCGCCCAAGTGGCTAGTTAGCCTCTCCAACTCCGCAAATATCACCCGGGTGTACCGGGCTCTTTTGGGCACCACAATTTCCCCAATCTTTTCTACCGCTTGACAGTAGGCCAAGGAGTTGGCAAAACTCTCATCCCCGGAAATACGCTCGGAGGTAAACAAAGTCTTTTCCAAACCGGCTCCTTCGGCCAATTTTTCAATCCCCTTGTGAACATAATAAAGCTGTGCTTCCAGATTGATAATCGGCTCACCTGCTACGCTGAAACGAAAATGCCCCGGTTCGATGATCCCGGCATGTACCGGGCCCACGGGGATTTCATAGATTCCCTCCCCCTCGATTCGCTCAAAAACCGGTTCCCGGTCTACAAAAGGAGGCCTTTTAGCTATGGGAAACTCCTTACGCAAAGGATATTCCCCTTCCGGCCAGTTGCCGTGGAACACCAACGGCTTAGGATTGGGGTGGCCTAAGGGCGTAAGACCATAGAGATCCTGGATTTCTCGCTCATAGGAGCCGGCCCCAGGAACCGATTCTGCAATGGATGGAAAACTACCCTTCAAGGGGTCCACCGCTGTTTTTAGGGTAAGCAGCAGACCTTTTTCTCGCATCCCGAAAACATAGTAAAGAGAAAAATTGCCTGTAAGCTCCCTTTCATCATTTCCAAACAAAGAAATCAAAGGGTGGGCCAATTCCCGACTAAGGTGGGTACAAATCGCCGCTAACCGCTCCTTTTTTACATCCAGATATATTTCATTACCGTTTACCAGCTGTTCTCCAACGATATCACCTGGGAAAAGTTCCGACAGCCGATCAATAATTTCTGAAGATTTCACCCTACTTCACCCCCATAATTATCATTTGAGCATTATAAATTAAAGACCTTAACCCTTCGGGCATATAAAAGCCGGTGGTAAAAATCACTAACAACAACAGCATAATGGCAACAGTACCTGCCGGATTTATTTTTAACGGCTCACCCTCCGGCTCCGGACCGTCGCTGTAAAACATTTTAAAAAGGTTAAGAGCAATTCCGGTAAAAATGACGGCTAGTAACAGAATAAAAGCCGAACCAATTATGAATCTGCCATCCACAAAAATCGAAACAATAATTCCCAGTTCACTGGCGAAAATACTAAAGGGAGGAACCCCTGCAATTGCAAACAGGCCCAGGTAAAAAGCTGTGCCGGTAACCGGCAGTACCTTTAAAACTCCTTTGACTTTGTCAATTTTGTTAGTCCCAAAGCGGTGTAGGATACTGCCCGTGGCAAAAAACAACATGGATTTTGTAAAGGAGTGGTTGATCATATGGAACAAGCCTCCGAAAACCGCCTGGGGCGTAAAAAGACCAATAGCCAGTGCAATAATCCCCATATGCTCAATACTGGAATAAGCCAACAGGCTTTTATATTCTTTTTGGGTCAGGATGATTACAGCCGCAATGCCAACGGATAACAAGCCAATGGCTATTAAAAATTGTCCTGTAAATTGGCTGCTGTTCAGATTCTTATTGACAATTGTCACAGTCCTGATAATGCCATACATGGCTCCGTTTAATAAAACACCCGACAGTAAAGCGCTGATAGGGGACGGGGCCTGGCTGTGGGCTCCTGGCAACCAGGTATGCATGGGTGCCAGCCCCGCTTTGGTGCCGAACCCAATGGCAATAAAAAGAAAGGCTAATCTCAAAGCCGGGGTTTTTAAAGCCTTGGCATGCTCTGACAGGGCTACCCAATCAAGAAATTGGGCATCGGTCAGTACATCCAAGGAAGATAGATGGAGAAAAATAATGCCTAAAAAAGCGATGGCAATCCCCACAGAACAAATAATCAAGTATTTCCAAGCTGCCTCTAGGGATTCCTTGGTGCTATAAAAACCTACCAGGAAAACGGAGGCCAAGGTAGTAGCCTCGATTGCAACCCACATAATACCCATGTTTTTTACGGTGGCAGCCAGGATCATAGTAAAAATAAAAACATACATTAGCAGATAATAGGTTCTAATCTGATCCTCGCTGATTTTTCCCCGCCCCAGATCCTCCTCTAAGTAGCCGATTGAATAAATAGAAGCAACAAGGCCGATAATGGTGATGATATCAAGCACGATAATACTTAGGGAATCCAGGTAAAAGAAGCCACCTAAAACTGCATATTGAATATAGCTTGCCGCAATAACCTCTTTCGTTAAAATAAGAGAGATAACCGTCAAGGATGCCGATACAACAAGGCTCAGCCGGTAAATAAGCTGCCTATTTTTTAAAAGAAAAAACAGCGGGGCCGCGATAATTGGTATAAGAAGAAGTAGTAATCCCATTTTTCTATCCCTTCAAATTATTTAGTCTGTTAACATCAACGGAGTCAAATTCATCACTGATTCTAAACACCAGGACACCCATGACCAGCACCGCCGTCAAAAGATCAATAAACATGCCCAAATCAATAATAAAAGGCAGCCCCTGGGTAGCAAACATGGCTGTGGCAAAAAGGCCGTTTTCAATAACCAGGAAACCTACAATTTGCCCAAAAGCTTTTTTTCTGGTGATCATAAAGATTAGTCCTATCAACACAGCCGAAACCAGGTTGGCAACCTGTACATTAATAATGCCATCGGCGGTAGGAATGGCTAAGTATGAAAAGACCACCAGCAAGCAACAAGCGATAATTAAAATAGGTATATTAAAAAAGAAATCCTTTTCTACTTTATAGGTTACATTAGCGAAGGTCGAATTCAAAAGGTTGGGAATGTAGATCACCTTTAGGGCAACCATTAAGAGGCAGACCAGCAAAACATCTATACGTCCCGTTTCTAAACCAATAACACCCGCACCCACAGCAATCAACAGTGATTGAAAGCGAAAGGTCCTAATATAGGAGGCAATTCTTTTGTTGGACACTAATATAAAGGAGGAAAACAAAATCAGTGCCGGTAGCAAATCAAGATAAATTTTGGTCATTAAAGTTCATTCCTTTCCGCATTAGCTGAGCACAAATTGATTTAAAAAGCCTAGGAAGGCTAAGATAAAGGACAAAGCAGCTAGGTTGGGAACACTGAAAAAGCGAAACTTGACAGTGTTAACTTCAATTAAGGCCATGATTACCGAGAAAAGAATTACCTTGGCCAAGTAAATGAGCAGCGAAATCGCAATAACCCCCGGTCCCCCCATACTTAGCAGCTGATCATGGGGCAAAAAGACGTTGACCACAAAGGTGATCAGCACCAGTTGTTTTACGGCGGCACCTAGTTCCATTAAGGCCAAATGCCTGCCCGAGTATTCCAGCACCATTGCTTCGTGCACCATAGTCAACTCCAAATGTGTGGAGGGATCATCCACGGGAATCCTAGCGGTTTCCGCGATAATAATGATCAGCAGGGCCAAAAAGACCAATAAATAGACGGGGTGAGACAAGGGGATACCCATACTTTTTGAGCCCTCCATCATCTGCAAAACAGAAGTTGATTTTGAAATCAAGCCCACGGTAAAAACAGAAACCAGGATGGCCGGCTCCATTAGTGCCGAAATCATCCCTTCTCTGCTGCTACCCATGCCCCCGAAAGTACTTCCTGCATCCAAGCCTGCCAAAGCAAGAAAGAAGCGCCCCAAGGCAAAAATATAGATCAGCATAATAACATCCCCGGGAAAGCCGAAAGGCACCAGTAAGGTTGTAACAGGCACCAGCATGGCCGCTGCTAAGGTTGTAGCAAAAACTATATAAGGGGCCACCTTATAGACCCAGGAGGTTACCTCTGAAACTACCGCTTCTTTTTTAAACAATTTGTATAAATCAAAATACATTTGCAAAACAGGAGGCCCCGTTCTTTTTTGGGTAAAAGCCTTCACCTTGCGAATCAGGCCATTTACCAAGGGTGCCACCAGTACAATAGCTGCTATTTGAATTGCCAAATAAAAAATGCTGTTCATTTTTTCTACTCCTTTTTAAAAGATTACACCACCCTAGACAATTCGGTTGTAAAGCACGGCAGCAACAATAGCTGCCAGGATATAGAGTAAATATAAATGAAGGCTTCCCGTTTGAATTGCGGATCCTGCTTTGACAGAAAACCTATTAGCCAGCAATAAAATGGGGCTATAGAGATATCTTTCAAAAATTGATTCCGTCGCCACGCTATATTTTTGGGAAACAGGAAAATAAACAGATGAACCCTCTCCGGTTTCCAGTTTCCTGGAAGGGCGATAAAGGATTCTAAAGACTATCCTTAAAGGTTTAGAAAAACCGGTGGCACTATACTGCATTCTGGCATTAAGCTTGCGGTAACCGCAGTCCCAGGTTCCATATTTTCTTTCTCGATATGCTCCTCCCAACACTCTAATAGCTACTAAAGCTAGCAAGCTTAACAGAACTACCACAAAAACCAACATTAGGGGGTAAATGCTGTTTTCGCCAACCTCCACGGGATAATAGGCAATTAACCAGCCCCCCTTTAGCTGACCGGCATTAGCGGCACCGATAAAACTACTTACTACCTTATCAACCAGCTGCAAAAAAAGCAGGGGCAAGAAACCAAGCAAGATACATAAGGCGGCCAAAAGGCCCATACCTGCCTGCATAGCGGCAGGTACCTCCCGTGCTTTTGCGGCTTTCTCACTTCTGGGCAAGCCCAAAAAGGCAATTCCAAATAATTTAATAAAACAGACTGCCGCCAAAGCCCCTGCCATCGCAAGGGCGGCAACTGCAATGATGTAGACAATATTTACACTGCCATTGCCCGCGGAAACCGCCAAAAAGAGGGACTGGTAGGTTAACCACTCACTGACAAAACCGTTAAAAGGCACTATGGCCGAAATAGCCAGGGAAAAACCCAAGACAAACAAGGATGTGACCGGAAGCTTTTTGATTAAACCTCCCAGCTTTTCAATATCCCTAGTACCGGTGGCATACTGGACAGCTCCCGCCCCAAGAAAAAGACCACCTTTAAATAAAGCGTGGTTGGCGGTATGAAACAAAGCAGCGGTCAGAGCCAAACCAGCCAGAAATAAATTGTTTTGAGCAAAGGCTAAAGCACTAATACCCAAACCTATCAGGATAATACCGATATTTTCAATACTGCTAAAAGCCAACAACCTTTTAATATCCCGCTCCATTAAAGCGTAGGCGATCCCCAAAACAGCCGATACGATGCCCAAAGCTAAAATCAAAACACCCCACCAGGCCGCGGGGCTGCCTAAATAAAAGAGCACAAACCTGACTAAGCCATAAATCGCCGTTTTAATCATAATGCCCGACATTAAAGCGGAAACATTACTGGAAGCCGCCGGGTGAGCATAGGGCAGCCAGATGTGAAAGGGGATCACCCCCGCCTTTACTCCAAAGCCGATTAAAAACAGTAAAAACATAATATTTTTGACTGCCAGGGGTATAGCGGTAGAACCGGCAAAAATATCAAAGGAGCCGGTGTAGCTATACATCACCATAAAAGCAATTAATAAAAAGGATGCCCCCACATGTGTCATGGCAATATAAAGCAGACCTGCTTTTTGATTCTCCCTTTGCTCGGATTCAAATACCACTAAAAAGTAGGAAAGCAGGGACATAATTTCCCAAACAATAAAAAACAAAATGGCATTACCTGCAGTCAGCACAAAAAACATGGACAACACAAAGGCTGAGTAAAGAAAATTAAACAAGGCCACTTTTCTTTTGCCAAAGTAATGAGTAACATACCCCAAAGAATAGATAGACACGCAAAAAACCAACACAGATAATGCCAACACAAAAAAGGAGGACAACCGATCTATGGTAATATTAATCGTGATGAAAGAAATGGGGAAAGGAAAGTCCGCCAGCTTAATAAGCAAATCACCAAGCCAAATTTGCCAGACCGCGGCCACGGCACCTAGTAGAGATGCCAGAATATTTAAAGAGTGAGCAATAGCATTATTTGATTTATGTAACTTTAAAAAAACCAAGGATGCAATAGCTGCTAAAAAATAGAGCACAACAGCTCCCCCATATAGATTGGAAATAGTCAATAAATTCATCTGGTATTCTGAGCCTCCCATACTTTTTTAAACCACATTTGTCAGCAACTTGTTTTAATCCCAACAATCCCCAAGTACTGTTTGGGCATACAAAAAGCGCACCCATAATTTGGCTCTCTGGACTGTAGAGATCACGATACTCACAGGTGCGCTGACGAGGTTAGCTGACGGGTTCGGGAATAGAGAGTTTCCCTACTCACTTGATGAGATTCACCCCAAGCAGTACAACTGCAACGGATCCCCCGCTCCCTTATAAAAAGATTAAGCGCAAGCACATTAAATTTATTTGTACAAATTTAAGCAACATTGAATTTCATTATATCCTAACCTCAACAAACTGTAAAGCCCGAACCCTTCCCCCGGTTAGAACAACCTTGGGCACCGCAGGGCTTGATTCTACAGCCGTAACAACTTATTAATCAAATTGTAAGAAACTTATTAGCTTTACAAGGAATCAGGCCTATGTTATCATGGGACTAGAGATAGTTCTCACATGGGACTTTGGTCCTACATGAGGATTACAGCGCTAGTGAACAGTATCAGCAAAACTTTATACTAATTTGAAAAAGGCACACTTATCGAAAGATAGGGTCGCAAAGCTATGGATCTAAGGAGAATTTCTATGATTGCCAGGCTGCCATACTTTTTGAGCAAGGTGGCCAGTGGCTGCCTTGCTTTTATTATTTTGACATCAGGGAGGTATGACCATGTATGAATTAATTGATCTTTCCGTCCAGAAAAGATCACTGAACGAGGAATTGAAAGAAATTACGTCTTCATTATGCAAACATTTAAATTTTGACAGTTGGAAAATCATTATGTTTAATGCCGATAAACTATATGGGTTTTTACATTGTTCTTCCGAAACAGAGGCGGTATGCCCATCAAATACCTATAATCAGATAATATTCGACAAATCTAGGGATAACTCCTACCTAGGGCTGCTGCTAACCGAGGGAAAGGCCATTTTTTGCAAATATGAGAAAGAAATAGCGCACAAATACACCCCCATCTCCCCGGAAAAATCCAGTGAGCTGTATTACCCTCTGATTTCGTCAAGAGGTACTAAAAAGGAAATCCTAGGTTGTCTTTACTTCGCTAAACAAGGCGGCCACCCGGGGGATTTAAACAATGCTTTGCTTGATGATTACCTTCAGGGGCAAGTTATAAACATCCAAAGTTTATTTGAAATAATTTACAATAGCTATCTGGAGGACAGGGGTATCTTTGATTTGATTCACCTTTTTCAGGAAATTATTGTAACGAAGGAGCCTTTTATGAAAAACCATCCCTATAACGTGGCCTTTTTAAGCAACTCAATCGGCCAGGAGTTGGGTTTTTCAAGCGACCAACTGTATAAACTCAACATGGCGGCCCTACTGCATGACATCGGCAAAATCTGTTTAAACGATTCAATCCTAAACAAAACCTCTCCCCTTGCAGAAGCAGAGAAAAAAGAATTAAACAGACATCCATTGTACGGCTACATCATTATCAGGGATTTAGCGACCAAATTTGACAGTTTATCCGGAATTGAAGATATTGTTTTGCAACATCATGAAAGATTTGACGGGAAGGGCTATCCCAAGGGAATAAAAGGCGAAGATATTCTTTTGGAAAGTAGAATCCTGGCTATTGCCGATGCTGTAGATGCCATGCTTTCGGAAAGGAGCTATAAAAAACCTAAAAATTTAAGCAGCACTATTAACCAACTGATATCCAATAAAGGCACACAATTTGATCCAAAGCTTGCACAAATAATGGTGGAAATTTTAGTTAAGGGGAAAAAGGGCCAGCGGGCAATTTTAGAAAAGCCCATCACCCTTGGAACCTTAGAGCTGTTAACAGAAGAAAAATCATGCCAAATACAAGGAACCCTAATTAAAACAATTCAAGGCTACAGATTTAAAAAAGATTTTTGCGAGTGTACCTGCGATGAGTGCAGTGCCCCCCTGCCAAAGATTATCAGAGCCAGTTTTCACACCGAGGATAATGGAAAAATACTGGAGTGTGAAGCCTCAATTGCCCATAAAAACGCGGGAGGCTTGTATATTTCCAAATTGACTCCCATCACAGCCTCCACCTATTTCAGCCTACCTTGGGAACTGCAGGGAACGCTAAAGCTCAAGGGCTCGGCTACCTCAGAAATTACTATCAGTAAAATAGGCGGAGATTTTTTAAGTTTTTATGTTGATGCCGACCAATTTTTGAATAAAACCATTTTAGAAAACACAACCTCTGTGGCAATTAATTTTTTAGATCTTGAAACCATAGCGGTCACAGGTAAAGTTACTAAAATAATTAAAATCGGTCTTAAATATCACTGCGATTTCAGCTATTTAAACATTCTAGAAAGCACTAGGGATAAAATATTTAGGCAGATATTCAAAAGACAAGCCGAATTCAAAAAAGCCTTGTCCGGTTTAGTTCTATAATGGCAGTTGGGTAAAGCAGTAACATAAAAAATGCCCGAACCCGGGTTGTTGACACAAATATATAAAACTTATATAATAGCATTTAATTAACATTTTTATTTAAATTGAATAGTGATCCTTATGAAGAGTGGCGAAGGGACTGGCCCGATGAAGCCCGGCAACCGGTTTTAATTTAAAGCAAGGTGCTAAATCCTGCAGGCTTAAGGCTTGATAGATGAGGAAGATCAACATATTTTGCACTTACTAAAACTCTTCCCCCATCGGGGATTTTTTTTATACATAATTATCAACTACAAACCAGCTAAAGGATTGCTAATTTATTTATCCATTAAACCGGCTACGGATACTGAGAAAGGACTTGAAAAATGAAAACAGCAGAATTGTTTGCAACGAAAAAGGTTTTATCCTTCGAAATTTTTCCGCCCAAGCGAACAGGCTCCATTGAGACCATCTTTCGTACAGTTGACGCTTTGAAGGATTTAAAACCGGATTTTATTAGTGTTACCTATGGTGCGGGCGGAAGCAACAGCAACAGAGCCACCTTTGAAATTGCGGCTGCCGTTAAAAACGATTACGGCATTGAAAGCGTGGCACATCTTGCCTGTATCAATCTAACAAAAGAAGATGTCCTCAGCATATCTAAGGATTTCAAACAAGAGGGCATTGAAAATATCCTAGCCCTGCGTGGGGATATTAATCCGGAAATTGAACCTAAAAATGATTTTAAACATGCCAGCGATTTAATCTCTTTTATCAAAGAAAATGGTAATTTCAACATCATAGCCGCTTGCTATCCCGAAGGTCACACGGAATCCTCATCAATTGTTGAAGACATACACAATCTGAAAACGAAGGTAGACGCAGGTGCCGATCAACTGATCACCCAATTATTCTTTGATAATGACTATTTTTATTCCTTTCGGGAAAGGGCCGCCATCGCGGGTATCAATGTTCCCATACAAGCCGGTATTATGCCGGTTACAAATAAAAAGCAAATAGAAAAAATGGTTACCCTTTGCGGTGTAGATCTACCGAGAAAATTTCTATCCATCATGAATCGCTACGAACACAACCCCATAGCAATGCGGGATGCCGGCATTGCCTACGCCATTGACCAAATAGTTGATTTAATTGCCCAGGGAATTGACGGCATCCACCTCTACACCATGAATAACCCCTATATTGCCCTTAGAATCTACGAAGCAATCCATACCCTGCTGGAAGCATAACAAGCGAAATGGGAGCTTGCGGGCACTTATTTAGTGCCCGCGAACAAACCCAGCATCACGCCCACCTTTAAAGCAGCATAGACATTAAAATAGACTTCCGGATCCTCCAGCTTAGCCCCTAACAATTCTTCGATGTTACGCAAGCGATAACGTAGTGTGTTGGCATGAATATGCAATTTAGCTGTTGTATCAACTACCTTACCGCCACAGGTGGAGTAAACCCATAATGTATAAAGAAGATCAGCTTCGTTTTGTTCATCATACAGTCGTACCGGACCTAAGACCTCCTCAAAGAAGTCTTTTAAGTCCTGCTCTCGCTGATTATAGAAAAGGCGTATCGCCCCTAATTCATCAAAAAAGACTAAATTTCCCCTTTTATCCACATATCTTCCCAATTGAAGGGCTACCTTCGCCTCCTGAAAACTACGATAAAGTGAAGATGTATTCCAATGCATATTGCCCACACCTCCCCACAGCTCAAACTCCGACAACTCCTTTTGCAATTGCTCAAAGGCATTAAGGGCCAAACCTTTCCACTTGGAGACACCTAGTCTGTTTTCGGAAAGCTGATGCCTAAGAGGAAGCAAAACTATCAAGGAATTGCCCAGCATGCCGCAGGCAACACCTGGGTATCTCGTGTTTAAAATCGCTTCAATCCAGGAGCGTACTTCATGAAGTCCACGGCCTTGCCCCCGTTTTATGCCTTCTAAAATCAGCACCACATGATCCTGAGACAAATCCCAGCCCCACGTTTTACCCGCCGCAAAAATATTTTCTGCATTATTAAAGAGGATATTATGTATAAATTCATCCCGTAAATGCTGCTTCAGCTCACCCAGCTCCTGATTCTTGGACAAATCAACCAACATAGCGCTAGCGACACATTCAATGAAACCCAGCTTTTCGGCAGAAAAAGTCTCGTCCCCTTTCAATACCAATAAATAGCCCCAAATTTTTTTAAAACTGATGGGCCAACAATAAAAAGGAAACTTTCGCCCGCCGATAGTTATAATACCTTCGGCCATTTCCCCTGATTTTAGCACAGAATTGGGTATATGTATTTTTTCCTCGGGGGAAACTGGGTTATTGGGTGTGGCCTGCCAGGCTAAAACCTGCCCCCTTTTATCTGTTACTAAAACCGTCTGCCCAATTCTCTCCATTAGGATTCGGCTTAAGCCAACCAAACCGCATTTATCTGCTTGAGCCCGTGCAATAAGCTTGACCCAATCGGTGTAATCAGTCATTTTGTCTCCCCTCTTTCCCTGCCCAATGTTTTTTTGGAGCATAGATAATAGTTGACTAAAATGATTGTGTTAGCTCTCAAAATTTAATCAGCGGTAAACATAAATCGTATTGAGGGCTTTGTAATGTGGACATCCCCAACTCCTTCAACAAACTCCTTTACCCCCTCCGGATCCGGTTCGTTAGGAAATAAATGAGTTAGTGCCCCCACGGGGCAGGCTACTACGCAGGCAGCCGGCAGCCCCTGATCAAGCCGTTCTACGCATAAATTACATTTGGAAACCCGATCCGTTACTGCCGAATATTTAGGCGCACCAAAAGGACAGGCTCTGATGCAGCTTCCGCAACCGCTACAATGTCTGGGATCGTGAATAACAATCCCGTCCTTTCGTTTTCGATAGGTTCCTTCCTTACAGACCCTGATACATTCTGGGTTTTCACAATGATTACAGCTTAGAGATAAAAAATAGCCCAGGGTCTTGGCCCCTAAAAAAGCCTCTTTGACCGTTCGCCACTGCTCCCCTCCTTGGGCAGCATGTTCATTACGGCAAGCCAGTTCGCAGCTGCGGCATCCAATGCATAAATCCGGATTAAACAAAAAACGCCAAGCCACTGTATGCCACCCCCAAGACTACTGATTGATTGCTGATTTACATCTCAACTATACACTAAATTATGGCAAAACACCATATTTTTTAGCCCCAAGTTGGAAAATAGGCATTGCTTTTAGGAACACCTTTGAACAATACCTATTTTCTGGGAGGGCGAAACAATCTAAACATCATTAATTTAAGCAGTCTATTAAGTTTTCGCTTTCCAAATACTCTCTTAACAATTCCTTATCCCATAACAGTACTCCCCAAATCAATTCTATTAAGCCCCCGTAAAAACCTATATCACCATGTAGATTAGCATCTTTGCTCAACTGGTTTATCCAGGAAAGCAGATGCTCGTCAATAAAATGAATCTGTTTTTGAATGATTAAATACCGACTGCCCACTTGGGAATCAGCTATTTTTTCGCTTACTGCCGCCAAAAACATCAATTCCAATCCCAGGTGATCCTCGGGCTGCCTATTTTTGCCCCGGGTTTCAAAACCGTCCTGCTGCATCGCTTCTCTTACCGCATAGGTGGACGGGCCAAAGATGACACCTTCGGGAGTGCGGTAAACCGACTCCCACAGCGGGGCCTTAGGCCGACCCGGCCCCAGAAACAAAGAAGTGTATTCAACCATAACCTCTTCAATTACTTCCTTTTCCTCTAAGCCCTTTAGTTTTACCAAGCAGTTCAAAACCTGTTTAAGACCGGATTTCATTTGCTCATTAGCAGCTTCACAGGGAAAATCCAGCCAAAATTGCTGACTTAAAACCTCTACATTTTCACTGCGGATGGGTTCCAGCAGGCAATTTCCAAAAAATCTATACAGCCTGCTCCGAAGTTCCCAAATTTCTTGCCATGAAAGAGCCATTTCCATTCCCCCTTTGCTCAAATTCACCATACTTTATCACATTATTAAGCCCCCTTGAAATTGCCACCAGTTGCTAAGTGAGCCCCTTGGAACCAAGCCGAGGCCTAGCCCCAAGGGGACTTGAGTTGAGCTTAATGCTCGGAGGCTAAAGATTGATCCTGTCCTGCCACCTTGGAAGTTATTAATTGCTTTAAGAGCATTTTACGGGCAAACACAGTAAACAAGAACATCCCAAAAGAAACTAGACCTACAGCTATGACGATTTCCACTATAGTTGGCAAATAACTGCCTTGGGCAACCCATGAATTTGGGAAAACGGCTGAATCAACGTAGGGAAGATGGCGCCCAAACATGACTCCGGGGGAGCCGCTGATATTAAGCTGGAGAAAGGAGGTTAAAAGCAACCAGGCCCTTTTGCAAAACACTCCAATAATCACCAGTATTGCTGAGACAGCCACTAAGCCTGTTTTTTCCCTGTTCCTGTAAAAAACCAAGATAGTAAAGGGTAACACAATGCCCAATATTATTTCCAACCAGAACAAGAAAGCCGTAGAACCGCTAAACATAATGCTTAAAATATGAAGGGTTGATTCCCTACCGGGATAAAACAGAGTTAGCACCTCGGAAAAAACGAAAAAGGCATCAATGGCAATACAAGTGGCCAGCAACCCGGCACAGCTCGTAATTAGCTTTTGATCAGTCTTGAATTGGGTATACCTATTCAATAACAAAAGAGAGATGATCAAAAGTGCCAAGCCTGAAGTCAGGGCGGAGGCCACAAAGATAGGTGCCATTAATGCACTGTGCCAGCCCTCCCTGGCAATTATCAAACCAAAAATCCAAGCTGTTACCGAGTGCACTAAAATAGCGGTAGGAAAAGCAAAGCGCGAAACTATTTTTAGCTTCTTTTCATCCGGCACCGGCCTTGTCATTAAATAAAGGTAGATTATATTTATCACTAAATAAATCAGTATCACTATTACATCCCACATTAGGGGTGAATTCAGCTGGGGGTGAAGCAATAAATTATATAGTCTGGCGGGACTCCCCACATCCACCACAATAAACAGAGCTGCTAAAATGATACTAACCGTTGAAAGTATAACCCCCGGTTTGGCAATTGCCTTAAAGGCCGGGATATTAAAGATTGTGGCCGAGGAGGAAACTATTAATCCCCCCGCAGATAAGCCAACAAAAAACATAAACAGGGTAATATACAATCCCCAGGAGACAACATTATTCATGCCTGTTACACCAAGCCCGTTAGTAAGCTGGTAGATCCAGGCCCCCAAGGCTAGTAGCGCTAATAGGGCTGTAGCTCCCAACCACAATTTATAGCTACCTTGATTACTCATCGGATTTTCCCTCCTTTTTAACGAATATAGTAAATTTGCGGCCGAGTTCCCTTTTCTTTTAAAAGCTGCTCGGCATTTTGCTCTCTGATCAAACGTGAAACCTCGCTGTTTGGATCATCTAAATCTCCGAAGGTCCTGGCCTTTGCAGGACATACCTCAACACAAAGAGGCTCCAACCCCAGATCGGTACGCTCCTTACACATGGTGCATTTTTCTACTATGCCGACTTTTCGGAGGGGTACAGCTTGATCACCATAGTTAAAATCCGGGACACGGGTTGCTTTCTGCCAATTAAACATTCTGGCATTATAGGGACAGGCAGCCATGCAATAACGGCAGCCAATGCAACGATCATAATCTACTACCACGCGGCCTTTGTCATCCTTAGAAGTTGCCCCCACGGGGCAGGCTTTGACACAAGGTGCATTTTCGCAGTGCTGGCAGGCAATGGGTATATAGGTTTTATTCAAAAAAGGATATTCTCCCACGGCACCATCTAGTTCCTCGGAACCCTCGGAAATCACACGGGTCCAGGACATACCCATGGGAACATTATTTTGCATTTTGCAAGCAATTACACAAGTATTGCAGCCGATACAGCGCTTCAAATCAATAACCATTCCTAATCTTGCCATAACTTCACCCCCTAAGCTTTCTTAACTTCAACTAAAGTATCGTTAAACGGAATTACCGGACCATAGGCGAGCTTATACTGCCTTGGATTGAAGGTATCATTAGTAACATTTTGAAAGTTTCCTTCACTCATGTGTTTTGACCACCAGCCTTCAAAATGTCTAACTTGACCTGGGCGAATGATTTCTGTCAGTTTACAAGTAGATCTGAATTTACCCCGGTCATTAAAAACCTCAACAATATCCCCATCTTTTAGGTTCCTGTTCTTGGCATCGGTGGGGTTTATCTCCAAACGTGGTCCTGGGAAAAGCTGCCCAATCCAAAGAGAGTTAGCAAATTGGGAATGGGCGAGGTACTTAACACGTTGCTGACAAAACTGTAATGGATATTTCTTGGTCAACGAATTACTGGGATCTGTTTCCTGCTGCTTTTCATATGATGGCAGGGCTTGCTTGTCTTCAATTAATTTTTCATAGTAAAGCTCTAATTTTTTGGAAGGCGTGGCATAAACCTGATCCATGAACTGCCTATAAGGCTCATCGGGGACATTTAATCTCATAACACAATTATTTGCGATTAAATTTTCGACAGTAATTCCCTTAAGGGCGGGATCCGGGGAATCCAAACGGGCCCGATGGTAATCCGCCGGAGTTTTTGGCATATAATGCCCTAACCCCATTTTTTCTGCAATTTCTTTTTCAATTTGAAAATCAGATTTACTTTGGTGCAGGGGTTCAAGGATTTTTTGTTGTAAAAGCACGTGATTGCGAGAAATTAACATATTTCCAATGTCATACTCCCATTCAAAGCTAGTGCTTGCGGGAAGTACAATATCCGAGTAATCTACGCTAGTACTATGGAAGGGATCAATGGTGACAACAAAATCGAGGGTGTCAACCCACTTTGCAGTTTTACCTAAATTAGCAAAGTGCTGTTGAATTGTATTCCCCATATTCACCATAACTTTTACATTGTTAGGTTTACTAGGAAAATCCCCAGTGGTCATTTCTCGTGGAGCGATTTGGAATTCCTCGGGCAGGGGCCACGGACTTAAATCTGCGGGCCAAGAAACGAAATGTCCTGTATCAATGCCAACGCCTCCGCCGATACGGCCAATGTTTCCAGTAAGTGCACCCAAAATGGTGGCAGCATGACCAGTAAGGTCTGAATCCCCCCACTTATCTGCTCCCCCCCAACCAAAGCCTAAAATTGCTGGCCCTCTTAATGCATATTCTTCTGCGAGGATCCTAATGGTTTGCTCGGGTATTTCGGTTAAATCAGCTGCCCATGCGGGAGTATATTGCCTTTGATTTTCCTTTAAGGCAGTAAAAACCGTTTTAACCTTAATACCATCAACTGTGAATTCCCCTTCTAATTTTGGATGAACATTTTTATCATTATAAGGCTGCAAGGAATTGGTAACCTCATCCCAAACTAGGAAAGGATTATTATCCACTTCCTCATCCGAATTATTTAGCCGAAGTAATTTTTGATTATCTGACCGAATTAGAAAAGGGGCAGAAGTATTTTTAGCTAAATACTCTCCCTGATACCAATTGTTTTCCAAAACAAGGCTGACCATCGCCAAGACCAAGGCTAAATCCGAACCTGGCTTAATGGGAATCCATTGGTCTGATTTGGCTGCTGTAGTGGTATAAATTGGATCTATACAGATAATTTTTGCGCCGGCTTCTTTAGCGTTGAAAAAAAACTGAGAATCTGTTATTGATGTCTCTAGATAATTATTACCCCACAGAATAATAGTTTTAGAATTAACCCAATCTGTGCTCTCGTTACTTATTAAACCAACATTATATGAACCTGTAGCCTCGTCATAACCATTACCAATTCCCATATCAATACCAGCTTCTACAACATGTTGCGCGCAAAGGATTTGTGCTAAAATCTGAAAGGGGTGATCAATTCCAGTAGAGTAAGCAAATAAAATTGAGCTCCCTCCATAGGTATCGTGTGCCTTTTTAAGATTATCTGCTACTGTAGTAATAGCCTCCTCCCAAGAGATAGGTGTAAACTTTCCTTCTCCTCTTTCGCCCACTCTTTTTAAAGGAGTTTGAATCCGATCAAGGCTGTAAACCCGCTCTACCTCAGCCAAGCCCTTTAGGCAGATTAGGGAGTACCTCTTATCCGGCCACTCATTAGGTTCAATTTTCGCCAGTTTTCCATCCCTTGTGGTACACTTAAAGGAACAACGGCCACCACAGTTCGGCGGGTGATAGGTAAAGGCCACATTTTCCTGGGCATCCTTTCCTGCCGAAACCGGTCGTAGCCACTTATCCTGAGCTAGTAAGCCGCCCGATAGCCCTAATGCTGTTGCTCCCAGCGCACCTGCCTTAATAAAGTTCCGCCTGGAAATCTCCATCATAACTCTCCTCCTTTTTTCTTAAGCTTTTCCGCCTGGTTTCCACTCCAGAAAAAAATCACCTGAAGATCCACAGCTGTTGCATCCAAAGGTTGAACACTAATCCGGCCTCCCTTGGAAAACAACCACAATACCTCCCTCCTGCTTTTTAACTTCCAAGCAAGACTTCGGGCATGTGGGAACTTTCACCTTTGTGGCAAACTCTAAACATTTCACCCTTTTTTTGTATTTTTATTGCTTTGGAGCCGGTCGTTTTGTTGAATATACCGGCAATTTTACTAGACTTTCCTTATAGCTTTAGATAAAACTACAAAACAGCAAAATTTTTTACCTGGCATCACATAAGAATAAAGGTTATTGCGTTTTTCTTGTTCATTAAAGCACAAATATTGTTCTGACCTTTTGTTCCTTGCCGTTATTGCTCACCCCAACTACCGAGCCGCAAGATTAACAAAGGTATCGTGATAAGCTATATCCGAAAATCCCCGGGATAGCAGACCTAAATCAGTTAACTGTGCACCGACAAGGCTATTGATGCTTTTGCCGTTGACATCCGTCCTAGCAGTTGCGATTAATAAAAATTCAGGGAAATCATCAATGACTCTCACCCTGAGGATTATTTCTCCATGTTGGTTATATATAGTAACAAAATCTCCGGAATAAAGCCCTTTCCTTTTTGCCAAGGCTCCTCCTAACAAGATTTGGGCATTCTCTTTTCCCTCCGCTAGCCAAGGCATATTACCCAGCTGGGAGTTAAAGGAATCAACCTGATGAACGCTGATTAATCGGTATGGATAACCGATAGGAGCAGTTGCCGGTGAGATCAAACTAGGGATTTCCGGACACCCCTGATCCATTGCTTCCGGCGCGATAAATCTGTAACTATATTTATTTCTCAACTTAGGGGCGAGGCCGAAGGCAGACAACTTTTGAGGGCCATGCTTTAGCCTGCTAACACCGTTAGCCCTAAGCCGTCCACCAATTAAAGCAATCGCCGCATCTAGCCACTGATCTAGACTGCGATCGGCGGGGAATGAGCAAATTCCGGGTGAATGCTGATTAAGCACCCTGGTGAGATTTTGAGCAATTTCCAACTCGGATTTAGACTCCCCTAAGGGTTTAATTGCCTGCCCATTTAACCCCACCCACTTATTCCAGCTTCCTACGATCACATCTTTAGTTTCAAAAAGGGTTGTTGCCGGCAAAAAAATATCGCTGTTGCTGGCGGTCTCTGTCAGAAAATGATCGGTTGTAATAATTAAATCAAGACCGGTAAGTACTTTTTTAAAGGACTGGAGTTCTGTGGCCTGAACCAAAGGATTGCCTTGGGTTATCCAAAGAAGCCTGGGCGGTGAATTTAAGATGGAGAGTTCCTGTGCAAGCCCAGGCAAAAGATGAAAAATTTTTCGGTTTTGCAGTTCACCCTGATCTAACCAAATATCTTTTAAGAGATAGTCCAAATCAACAGGCGCATACACGCCTCCACCAGATTCGCCCAAGATACCTCCCGCTGCAGCTAGAGCATGGATACTGCGTATGCTTTGCCCACTATTACTATAGCGCTGTAACCCTTTTCCCAGCCAAAATGCCACAGCTTGGCTGTTACAAATTTTATCCGCTAAAGTGCTGATTTCAACATTTGACGCACCCGAGATTTCGTTAAATTCGGTGGGGTCCGCCTCCAGTAACCAATCACGAAAGTCCTCCCAGCCTGTGGTCTTTTGGGACAAAAAGTAATGATCAAGGCCGTTTTTATAAAGCAATTCACGCAAAACAGCTAGCGCCAGGGCCCCATCGCCGCCGGGGTGAACTAAAATAAATTCATCCACCCAACCGGTCGCTCGGGAAGGAAAAACATCTATGGAGATAATCTTACTTCCTTTTCTGCGGGCCCTTTGTAAAATTCTCATTTGATGAATTGCCGTAGAAGTGGGATTAACACCCCAAAGTATAATCAGATCCGCCTCTTTCATTTCCTCCGGATCCCTCAAAGTGTATTCCCCAAAATCAAGCAGTTGTGCATCCTGCCCCGCGGCCCCAACCCGATTGTTCTTAACCTGAGTAATTGGACCAAGAGAAGATAGCATATGTAGCATGGATTGGGCGAGCACCCCTGTATTGCCCGTTCCCCCAAGGTAGGTCAAAGGTAAAAAACTACCGGTCTCTTGACGGATAGTTAGAATGGCATCTGCGATTCTGCCTAAGGCCTCATCCCAAGTAATCCGCTGCCAATTGCCGGATCCCCTGGGAGTTTGACGTAAGGGATAAAGGATACGCTCGGGGTGATAAACATATTTGACATAGTTATAACCTTTACAACAAAGCGTTCCCATCGTATAAGTTTGCCAGGGATCCCCCGAAACCTTAAGCAAGCGGCCCCCTTCCACATGGGCCATAAAACTGCAAGTATCATAGCAATTTCGCGTACAAATATGATGAGTAACCTGCAAGAATACCTCCCCCTAACCCCTTTAATTGCCAATTATACAGTATTCTATATCTATCCGGCTTTTCCTTTCCCCATTAAAATTGAAGTGCCGCCTTTCTCTACCCGAAAATTGGGTGAAACAAAACCCCTCTACTGCCCCCTAGGCTATAAAGTTTTCCAGTAGTTTTCGGGTATTATAATAGGGTTTTTATTTCAGACTAAATAGCAGACTAATTTGGGGCCACAAATTTCAAAAAACCTTACAAAAGGTGCAGAACACGGAGAAACCGGCTTTTGCATAAACGTAAGGCCCTGCTGGGCTCACCTACATTTGCCACAAAATAATTGGAAGCCCCGGGCAAACTAAGAAAGGTTGTCAGCAATGAAAATAAGTTTAGTTGAAACCTTCCCCCTTTATTACCCTCTTAAACAACCTTATGGCGATGCCAACGGCTATAAACAGTATCGTTCCTGCTTTTTGATTCGAATCACTACCCAATCCGGGTTAAGTGGATGGGGGGAATGTACGGATTGGCTGCCTGCTTTAATGGTTGGCTTTGAAAAGCAGATCATTCCTTTTTTGCTAGGCAAGAAAGCCTTGGATCAGGCCCAATTGGTGCAATATATTAAGAAATGGCATCTGCGATCCGCCTCTGCTGTCAGCATGGCTTTAACCGAAATTGCTGCCAACTTCTCCGGTTTGTCCATCTGTGATTTGTGGGGAGGTAAGTTTAGAAGTGAAATACCTGTCTACGCCTCTTTTCAGTCGTATACGGAGCAGGCTGATTGGGTCGGGCAATCTTTGGCTCTTGTCCAAAATGCCTTAGCCGAGGGCTTTAACCATGTTAAGCTAAAGGTAGGGGGCAAAACCTTTCCGCAGGATTACAACCACATCAAAAAAATTTATACGTTGCTATCTGAAAATCAGCAGCTTATTTTGGATGCCAATCAAAGCTATGATGTTGCAACAGCCCTAAAATGGAATCAACTGTTTGCCGATTGGGATAAAGTTCTTTGGTTTGAAGAGCCGCTACCTCTTAACCAGGTTGAAAACTACCGACTACTTCGTTCAAAGCTGTCTACCCCTGTCGCCGGAGGAGAGAATTTAAAAAGCAGCATTGACTTTCTCCCTATGTTGCAAGGAAACGCCTTGGATATTATTCAGCCGGACCCAGCCCACCAAGGTGGAATAGAGGAATACAGACACACCCTTGATTTGGCCCGTACCTTCGGCATCCGGATATCGCCCCACACCTTTGACGGAGCGCTATCCAAACTATATGCCGTTTTTGCCCAAGCCTGCCTGCCCCCTTGGAGCAAAATGTCAGAAAATGATATTGAACCTGTGGAATGGGATGTAATGGAAAACCCCTTCGCAGCCCTGCTTCCGCTAAAACCAACCCGGGGGAAACTAGCCGTTCCAACAGGAGTGGGCATTGGAATGGAATTAGATTATCAAATAATTAAGCACTACCGCCTAGACCAGCAATCGGTCTTAGGGTGAGTCCCTCAATCTGCCTTCGTTACCTCAAGCTCTTGGCAACTGATAAAATGCTCAATTTCGTGAGCAGGTAAAGGTTTACTTAATATATACCCTTGGCCTAATTGACAGCCGAACTTTTCTAAACACAGCAACTGTTCTTTAGTCTCAATTCCTTCCGCCACTATGGTTAGGTTGAGACTTTTTCCCATGGCAATAATTGATTTTACCAAGTTTTGTTTCTTAGTAAAGCTTAATAAACCATCAACAAAAATCTTATCTATCTTTAATTTGTCCAGCTCAAAAAGTTCAATCTGCCCCAGCGAAGAAAAGCCCGTACCAAAGTCATCCATGGAGATTTTTAGCCCGTATTTTTTTAACTCTCGCAAGTTTTTAACAATAGTCATTAACTCCCCGGAGGACACGCTTTCTGTAATTTCCAATTCAATGTTTTTTGGTCCAATACCATACTCTTCAACGATTTCCATCACCTTCTTGGAAAAGTCTACCTGCTCCAGCTGCCTTACCGAAATATTTACCGCTATAGGTAATATATTCAATCCCTCTTTATTCCACGATTTAATTTGCTTGCACACTTGTTTAAGTATCCATTCTCCAATATGGATAATGTACCCGGTTTTTTCTGCTAAAGGAATAAATTTATCAGGGGAGACATTACCTAGGGTGGGGTTTTTCCATCTTAACAATGCCTCCAAACCTACAATATTTTTAAAATTTTTAATATCAAATATTGGCTGGTAGTAAACTTCCAATTCTTCATTTGTTATTGCTGTTGTCAAAAAATTTATCAAGCGAAACCTTTCTTCAATCTCATGAGATACTTCTGCAGAATAGAAAGATATTCTTTCCTCTAGTTGACCTTTGGGCTTATAGATGGCGGTTTCAGCATGCCTAATTAAGGTTGAGGCATCTCCCCCATCATCAGGAAACTTGCTAATGCCGATATTTACCGCAATATTCACCACTGTATTGTCTAATACAAAGGGTTTTTTGATATTTTCTATCAACCTCGCTGCCATTTCTTTCACATTTTCTGCCGTGACAGCCTTACATAAAATTGCAAATTCATTACCACTGTATCTTGACAGGATGCAGTCACCAGCTATTTCCGCTATTAAGAAAAGTAGTCTCTTAGAAAGCTCCACCAGTAGCCTATCCCCAATATGATAGCCTAGGGAATTGCTAATTGTTTTAAAATTTTCTATATCAATAAAAACAACAGAAAACTGCTCCTTAGCCTTGCAATTTCTTATATAATTATCCACGCATTCTAGGAAATAACTCCGATTATGTAGTCCCGTTAGGACATCCTTTTGTTGCAACTCAATCATTCTAAGATCAATCTTTTTCTTTTCTGATAAATCCCTAAAAATGCCTGCGTAATACCTAGTTGCTCCCGTGCTATCTTTGATACTATTTATTATTAACCATTCAGAGTAAAACTCACCCTTTTTGTTTTTATTACAGATCTCTCCACTCCAGTGGCCTTTATTTTTCAACCGTTGCCACATATTATAATAAAAGCTTTTTTTTTGAATACCTGAATTTAAAATACTCATATTTTTACCCTTTGCTTCGGCAAGTGCGTACCCTGTTATTTTTTCGAAGGCAGCATTTACCCATTTGATAGAGCCATTGATATCAGTAATTACCACCCCCTCGGAATTGTTCTCTAATATTTTTTTAAATAAGATCAGTTCCTGCTTTAACAGCACCACAGCGCTTATATCTTCTATTATGGCACAAAGATTAAAACCATCGTTAACTATCTTTACCTTCGCCAAAAAGTTACCTCTGTTTTTTCTTTGGTGAACCCATTTAAAAGTTATTTCTTTATTGCTTTTCACGTTTTTAATTATTTCCACCCCTTTTTCCGAGGAAAGCTTACCATCGGGTTGCCTCAGAGGCGATAAATCAAACAGTCTAAGACCCACTACCTCAGTCTTTTCTTCGTACCCAAATACCTTTGCTAAAGCATCATTACATTCTACAATAACGGCATCCTTCACAACACAAAAGGCTAAGGGAAACATGTTAACCACAGCCTCCAATTGAGATTTATAATTCACTTCATTATCTACCATAAGTCCCGTCACCAAATCCTTCATAATATTCTAACTTCCTGCGGATATTGTTCCTCAACAAAACGATTTTTGTAACTTCATTTGAAATTATAACTGTATTACTGTTCAGGCTTATGAAACAATTTACTTAAAATGTTACATAAATGATTTTACAATGCCCCTACCTTACAAGCTTTTAATCGCCTACCACCAGTTTTTTACTTCCTTCTTGCCAAAACTTGATGTAACATTTTGTATGGCTGACTGAAAATAATTACCTAATAGAGAGGAAGGTTACATGACTGTTGAGCCGATTAGAGATAAAACGAAAATTAAATATATGTATCAGTTTTTGAATGGCAAGGACATTAAATACGGATTGTTATTTAAATTTGGACTTAACACGGGTTTGAGAATCAGTGATGTTATACCATTAAAGTTAAAGGATATTTTAACACAAAAGGGTGAGTTCCGAGACTATTTGGTGTTAAAAGAAAAGAAAACTGGTAAAGAGAAAAAGATCAAGCTTAATGATGCTCTTCGCAAAACAATTACAACATATGTAAAAATCAAAAAGCCTGCCGGCGAGGATTACCTCTTTCCAAGTCGGAAAGGTGGCCACATTGGACGTGTTCAAGCTTACCGGGTATTGAAGGAAGCTGCGATAGCGTTGGGTGTGGAAAACTTTGGTACCCACAGCTTGCGTAAAACATGGGGATACTGGACCTATAAGGCCTCCAGATATAATGTTGGCCTTATTATGGATACCTTTAATCATAGCTCCCAAAGTATAACACTTCGTTATATAGGTGTGAATCAGGACCAAAAGGACGAATTGTATTCACTAGTGCAATTTTAGTTTATTTAATGTAAAGCACTTCCCGCCTATAAGCAGGAAGTGCTTTACATATATGGCAATAATACCATAGGTGCAATTTGTAGGATTTCCAATTTACTTGGCTAATCGTTCAAAAAAAGAGCGAAATTTGTTGAATAATAGGTATGCATCTATTACTATATTGTATAGTACAGCATGTAACATTTTAAGTAAATTGTTGCATTACGTATTAAAATTTACCAGTTGTGTAAAGTCTCTATTAAGATTTTTGCCGTATTTTTACCAAACCATTCTCTTTTCCCAAACAGCCTAATAAGGGGACCTTTGTTTGTTTAATCTTGAGGTGGCAAACAAAACGTCCCCCCGCCAGTTTCCGCTAGTTTAGAAAGGGGCACTAATTTACCGCCTTTTCAGGTGGTAAATTAGTGCCCCCTTGACTTATTTTATCTCTTTTACCCTAAAGCCATTCCAATAATCTTATCTGCATGGTCAGCCTTTCCACACTGCCTCACCACGGTACACATTTTTATGTAATATTTACGCCTAATAATCACATTATTAAGTTGATTACATCTGATCACTAATAAAGCTCAATACTGTGTAAAATCCAATGGGTCCTTGCCTGGTTTGCTTCCAAAAAGTAAAGCTGTTTATCTTTTATGCCCAACAAATGCACTTCACCCTCGCTATTTAGCAAGGTTATACAGCCACTGTCCTTGGAATATTTCATAATTTGATAGCCGCTTCTGCTTCCATCTATAGACTCCTGCCCTGCGGTCAACAATAATTCATCTTCGTTGATCCATAAGGTTTGTAGTAGGTGGTGCCCTTCACAGATAATTTCCTGTTTTCCGTCTGCTAAATCCTGTAGAAAAATTTTACTATCCGCACCTGCAGAATTATGAGTTTCGCCCACGAAATAACCTTGCTCGGGGGAAACCCCTTTTGCAATGTAGAACCGCTGAGGGCTGCGATCCTCTTTACCTGTGGTTAAGCAAAGGGGTTCCACCTTTCCGGTTTTAAGATCAATGGTAGCCGTGCCGTAAACACTTCCACCCCCGGTGCTGATTGCCCCTAGGCCAACAAGCAGGTTGTTGTCATCCAGCCAATACAAAGGGTAGTCCCCATCATTTCTTGCTGTCACTTGACGAGCATTACCCGTAGAAGTATCTACAACCCAAAGATCCTCTGAGCCATCCTCTTGTAACAAAGTGAAGGCCAACATGGAACCATCATCCGAAAATAAAGGTGAACGCACAAAGCTATATTTATGATCAAGATCCTCTTTTACCAAGGTTTCTCTGGTTTCGAGATTATAAATGCTAAAAGGTTTGGTCCAAGATAAATAGTTGCCGCAAGGGGACCAAAGCAGCTGCCTAGCTCCCAACTCCGCAGATTCAAGAGAGGCAATTTTATTTGATTCCCCACCCGGAGCCGATAGGTAGATAGCCCCACTTTCCCCTGGCAAATCGGACTCTGTGTGATAAGCAAATACATCACCCTCAGGGGACCATTTAAATTCCTTAATTAATTGATTTTGCATCAAGGGAAAAGTATCAACCAAGTTATTTTCTGGAAATGTTGTTAGAGTTAAAATGCCCTTTTGTAAACCCAGAAGGTAGCCCCCCTCTGAAGACAATTTCGGGGTAATATCTCCCTGCTGCCCGCCTTCCGGCAGGGTTTTATTAAACGAAACACCTTCGGAATCAACAAGGGGACCTTCCACCGGATTAGAGTCACAGGATAATAGAAAAAACAATAGGCCCAAGCATGTAAACAATAGCAAAAATCTTTTCACGAAAATGCCTCCTAAGTGGCAGCAAACCATCCACCGGATTATTTTATAGATCCATCTTATTCAAAATTGCTTTCAGTTTTTGTAATTCCTGCTTGGACAAGGTAACTCCCTTGCCCATTTTTTCGTGTTCAGGGGCCCAATCTCTGAGATCGTACTTTGGCTCCCTATCATTCCAACTGATTAGGTTTAGCTCCTTGGTCCAACCTTTCCCCGACTCCGAAAGTTGACCGATTTGCTCAATTATTTCGTATTTGATCCCCGCCATTTTCCATCCTCCTTCTCCTGAAACACTGCCTTGCCCTTGTGTTTTATGGTTTATAAATATTGCCTTCGCCTGTTAGTAGCCCGTCTGATTCAAATTATGCTGATTGAAGAAGTCTTCTACTTCCCGAATTTCTTTGTCGCTTAAATTGTACATGTCATAGATTATTTCATCAATCTTACCGGCATAATGCAGTATACTATCTTTGCTGTTTGAACCTGAGATATTATCCACCAAATCTGCTACCCTGTTTTGAATTTTCAACTCTGCATCCACTAGAGGCAATTCCTCCAGTGTGGATTTATTTATTGCTAAATACCCGCCGGCCAGATGTTTTTCTTTAAACATTACATTTAAATAATAGGATAAATATTTACTATTTAAGACCCCCGTTAAAAACCTTGGTTCAAATCCCCCATAGTTATAAATCGCATATACACCAACCCCTAGGGCCATCGGGTGTTTAAAGTAAATGGCCTCTATTACCTTTGTCATGCCCGCAATTATGATCTTTTCATTAAACCACAAAGCCCATTTGCTGTCGGCAATATCGGTTCCCTTGATGATATACGCTTTTTCATATTTCCTTTTCATATAACTGACTGCTTTATCATTTATCCGATATTTATCTATTGTGCCGCTCACAATAAAAGGGATTGACCCTGCCCTCTCATAATCAGTTATATAATCTATTAACTTTTTTGCCTGAAAGCCCGTGGCCCCCGAAGCAAATTGGATACCATAATCCTTAAAGGTCTGAAAGATTTTAAGTTTTTTTGATTCCATAAAATTGTACGTTTCTAAATCC
>Ga0265293_10003478_pt1 | contig 29197 bp, 33 predicted proteins | sample Munlanlewell138R_FD_192505 | JGI IMG/M metagenome (GOLD analysis project Ga0265293, IMG submission 192505) | Leachate microbial communities from a municipal landfill in Southern Ontario, Canada - Leachate well 138R | ecosystem: Engineered > Solid waste > Landfill > Unclassified | place: Canada... | reverse complement strand
TAAATTGGTTTTCTAAGTTTTTTGCTTCTTTCCCGTTTTTGCGCACTATTTTGAACAATATAATTTACTTCTATACTATAAAATAGACTTCCCGCAAATTTCACAATAATTTTCGCACATAATATTAATATCTCCCTTGCTTACTAGAGATAATTACCTAATAGGACAGGAAAATCATCATTTATTTTGTGGTTCACTTAATTCTTCGGGAATAAATCCCAATAAATTTATAATTTCATCTTCATCATACTAAATATCAATAGTGGTTGATGGATCTACACATTTTCCAGACCTGTTTTCCCCAACTATACCTAATATCCCCTTACTATCTCTAAAGTCCACAACATTATCACCCTAATAGCTAAAGAAGTTACTAAACTACAACCTTTCTATGGTCCATAAGTTAGATACCTTCATACCATGTTCAACCTTGAGGCTTTCATTCAAATCCTTATTAATCTAAAACATCTTCTTAAGGTGATCCTTAGGGATAAATAGATTTACATGCTATATGTATTCTCTTATGATAGATTCTTGATAAGCTACATCGTTTAGATTCTATAATTGATACTTGAAGGTGCTGGAACGCTATTCAATATTATCCGATAGTTTGAATAATACTAGCTATTGAATGTTAAACTTCTATTTTAACTGAATTTGTATGGTCTTTAATTGAGAATGTGTCGTATTCTTGTACTTTATCTTAATTCTAGGATACTTGGAGTCTATGTTCGGTATATCAATGATTTCCCCATTCTAAACTACAACATTATAAAATGAATAATCATTAGGCACATCAATTCTTTCTAATCTCTTCTCATCTAAATGCCATAATAATATACCATGGGAATCCTGCTATTCTCCAAAGTTTAGCTGAAGTAATGATCCAGCGTAAGAAATCAAAGGATCTTTGCTTACTAATGCTCCATTATGGATATCTCCTAACAGACCAAAATCGAACCCCTAAAAGTCCTTTACAGAGAATTTGGATTTCATTGGTATTCCATTTACTAATGGGTCGTTTACACATCCGTGATACAAGCATATGTTTATATTGTTGTTATCTGGGAACTACTATGGCATGCGTTCATCAAAAACTGATGCTACCCAAATATTCAAGTTCTAATAAAAATACCAACCTGTCTCCTTATAATATAATAGATTCTTGTTGTACTCATTGATTATGGAAATTAATGGTGACAAGGAATCTAGCCTATTATTGTTGGACAAATTGGCGTCGTGATTACCTGCTATTACTATTGTTGGAAGGATCTAAGAAAGTTTATTTAAAAACAGGGTTCCTAAGCTTACTGATTCGGGGGACATTTCCGTTTTGGAATGGAATATATCGCCTGTAACTATTATAATTGAATTTTTATCTTTTCTTTCATTTATTATGCTTATTAAATTTTCTAAAACTGATTGATATTCTCTAGATCTCCTATATAATCTGATATGGATGTCAGAAATATGGAAGATTTTATTTATCATAGAGTCATTTGCCCTACCTTTTCCTTTAACATTTCAAATTCCGTTGTTTGCGTATAGCTCTTTCTCTGTTTTAGTAGATATTTCCAATAATCCCACCTGTTCATTGAGCTGGGATCCTTCTCTATGAGATTAATAAAGCTAATGTTTTCAATTCCTAATTTAGACATCTTGGTGATAATCTAATGCTGGTCTTCCTACGCATCGTTGTCAAGGGAAAGACATATATCTGCATCATAATACAATATCTTCTATAATAACTTTTTAGATATAGTTTTTCCCATCAAGGGAACACTATTAAAGTTAACTGTTATAGCATCAAACATTCCCTAAGTTATCACCACTGGAAAGTTCCAATTAATCATGTTCTCAAATATTATCACTGAATCCTTCTAAAATCTAGGGTTCATATACTTGAAAGACTCGTGTGAATGTATAGTTCTTGCTGTGTAGTAATTCAATTGATTGTCTTCGTTGAAGGATGGAATGATTATTCTATCTTCGTATTGCCCTCTATTACAAAAACCAATATCATACTTCCAAATCTCGTAATTTCCAATTCCCCTTCGTTTAAGATAGTTAATGGCTTTTGATTTTAATGGAAAATCCTTTGGGTCTCGTAATGATATGTACTATGGTGGTAAAGATATCTATATAAGGGACTTCTATTTCTTAAATGGCTTTATCCTCTTTACAATCTATTCTACTCTAGGCTTAAAGGTGGACCACTTATTAAGTTTACGAAGCAGGGAAAACAGATTGTTTCCCTTAGCCTTACAAACCCAACAATGCCACTTATGTTCCTAAACATTGAATGCAAACTTCTTTCTATGATGATTGCAAAATGGACATTTAAAATATGTCCACTAAGAATTAGGATTTTCTGGCTAACCTAGTAAATCCCTTAATAATGTGTATAATCGTTCATCCATACAACCTCCAAACATTGCATATTACTATTATAACGTGATTACTAAAAAGTTGGTATGTTTACGGGATATAGTCCAAACCTATCATCATAGTGGTATCTATGATGTTGGAAACTCTTATAGGATTTGATAATTTAGCAATAGCCATTAATGTATTAGTATCATCATATAATCCCACAGCTGTAATGTATGTATATTCTAATTCTGGCTTCATGAAGAATTGAGACTAAGTGTTGCTACTGGTGTAGGCTGTTACATTTAGAGTCCTATTAAACTATCCAGGCTATATGTTACACATATATTCGAATTCATGTATCTAGAAATTATACTAAATCTCTACATTCCATAATGTAGGGTTGTATCCCGATTTATTTAACAATATTGCATTAATATCAGGAATAAATAATCCTACACTAGTGTTGTAGGTCTATTCTTGATATACTATAGAATTAGTTATGTAAAATGGATTACCGTTATGGGATAAGCTCACTAACGACTAGGGGTCTATGGAATTAATATTCTTAATAAACAAAATAGTGGCAACAGAACTAGTATTCAACAGTATTTTTCCCTCTTCTGTAGAAAACATTGAAGAGGGAAAATATCTATTCTAAATAGAACCTAATGTATTAATGTCCAAATTCTAAGAATATGCGTTATTATTGTAGATGTAACGCTGTAATCCTGCTAAAATGTATACAGAAGGCTCGTCTATCTGCGTTAAAAAGTAAGAATACTAGTTATTAGAACATAGATCTTTGTTGATAGTTCTCCTTTTCGTTATAGGATAACGAATATGAGAAATGTCACTACCTTGAAAAGACTTATAAACCATCGATCAATACTAAATTACTACTCTTGCATGAAGTTCTGTATCAACTAATTTTAATACAGGTTGGGAAAGCTTAGCAATAGCCAATAACTAACCCTAATCGTTGTATAATCCTATTCCAGTAATAGCGGTATAGGTGTGTCCAGAATCCCTCACTTCACTACGAACAACATTAACTCCAAGAGTAGAACTATATGTTACCCATGTAGGATTTGTAGAAGCATTGTATTTCTCATTGGTTATACGACAGAAGAAGGTTTTAGAATTTAAGCTTTCCTAATACACAGCATTAATAAGTTTAATAGAATTTGGCATTGCTATCGTTCCACTAGAAGTATAGAAGAATAACAGTCCTAACTCTCCAAAGAACAATCCCCTGAAATTAGATGCTGTTGCAGTGCTACCTGAATATATCAATCCGAAATTGGAAACTTCGTTAACATATTGGTTGTTTATTTCGTAGGTAAACCCTGAAAATACGGTATCAGTATAACTGTAAACGGAATAGGTGTTATTATCTAGTGCAAATTCAAACCTTCCATCATTGGTACTGTTAATATTTAATTTGTCTCCAATTAAATTATTAGCAAAAGAAAGAACTAATAAATTCTAAACCTTTTGAGAAATATCACTGCTAGAAACGGGATACCAATCATTATAAAAGGTGCTAGCATTGAATCCTCTTAAAAGACTCTTCATTTCATTATAATGATATGATTCTGTTGACCCTGTTGCTGCAGTTAATACTGGTACATTTGTAGTGGGATGGCTTCCCGTCGACATATTTTCATTAATAGGAGTTAATGTAATAGTAGGCTTTTCATTAAAGATCTAATTAATATACAATTTAGAAGGATTTGAAACGATATCTTTAGCTAAATCAAATTCAGTATAAAAGTTATCAACATAATTGTTGTATGCTGTTATATTGATTGGAACTGTGGTTACATTCGTTGTCTATGCCATGTTAATTTACTCCTTAAGACGCTGATACTTGTGTAGTAGTTGCAGTTGCTGATGAAGATGGATTAACCTTAAATGTGTATGTTCCCGATGCACCAGTTCTTGTTCCCGTTACTGACATTCTAAAATAAATAGGTGCAGTAATATCCTTTCTTACAAAGGTTATTGAGGAAACATTATTAATTGTAATTAATGCTACATTCATATTCTATTGAGAAACTGTTGCTGTACTATTTCCTGCATCTATAAACTAGATGGAGGAGAAAGGTTGTCCCTTAGAAAAGTTTAATGCAATAACGTAAGGTTCAGTAGTGGAACCTGCTGTAGAAGGTGCATAAGTAATCTTACCGCCAGCAATAGCTGTTAAATTGTTAGTAGCAATTTGAGAAAGATTAGGAATTTCAATAGACGCTAAATATCTTGCTCCAGAATTTACATTATAGTCCGTATACAATTTAGTCTTAAGCATTAAATCTCCATTTGTAATAGGCTCCAGTACTGGGTACTATTGTGGTCTCTTCTACAATACCTACTACAATCCTTCAATCGAATAGTCCACCTAATCGTCTGAAACTGCAAATTTTGTTATATTAAATGCATTTACGCCAGAAGCAAGTTTTTGTCTTCCAGCCTTAGTTAGTATGGCGTTTATAATTATTGAACCATCTGGTGATGTGATATGTGCCATATAATTGTCTCCTTATATGTTAATTTTTGTAATCATTAGATTTTTATCTTGATCTATAATCATTTTTCTCTATTTAGAAACGCTAGAAGTTTCAACTGAACCAATAAACGATCTTGCCTTGTAATTAAACATTCTTAGATCTGCAGAAAGAGCATAGTAATGAGATCTCTTGGTGTTAACCTAACCGCTTATTCTCCATATCTAATCAGCTCCAACATTTATTTCTGCACTTCCATAATTATCCTCTATTACGGAAATTCCTGTAAAATTAATTTCTATTAGTCCAGTATGAGATTTGTAATTGCTAGCAAATATCTATGGTTCAAATTGAATGCTTGCTAATGGATTCTCCATTTTATTCATAGCTATACTTGCTGGTAACTAGATTGTATAAGATGGAACCCCCGTGGACTTTACACTTACTAATTCCATTGTAGGAACTTTGTTTCTAGTTAGTACATTATTGTTGAGAATAACACCATATTTTGCATTTAATGAATATGGTATAAACTGTTGTAAAATCTTAAAAAAGGAAGAGTCTAACTTTTCATAAAATTTGACCATTTTAGTATAACTAGTTGTAAATACCGTGAAGTAGTTACTATATAGAAGTTTGTAATCCTACAAATTCTTGTATTTATAAAGTTTTTTGAAGTCCGTATACTAGTTATTATCCAAAAGATCTTCCAACTGATTCTAATAATCTATTATAAATTGAGAATCATAGTAATCACTATAAACTGAACCAAAATGTACATTAGGATAATTCTTAATAGCTGAAGCTCTTGTCAATTCTGGAAGTTGAATTGATTGGCTTACTGATACAGTATAAAACTTAGAAGGGGTATTTCCTAAAGAGAATATGGATGAGTATTTAATAACATCAAAGGTCTAAACTTTCCTTGCGGATTCGTTGTAATTGCAAGTTATTAATGGACTTTCTAATTGATTTGGATATAATGAATTAAAATCAAAAATTGCTTCCACATTTCCGATTGAATCTATTATATTCGTACCTCTAGCATACACACTATAATTGGATAATGTCTATTTCAGAAATTTCACATTATCAACAGAACATTGATTCCTAATAGAAATGGTATTGATATCAATGCCAGAATAAGAAGCACTGTTCTAAGATAGTCTATTCTAAACATAATATGAAAAATTGACAGATGAACCACTTTTTTCTAATATTAATAGATATGGTTTATTGATTTCATATTCTATTGTTTCGATTTTCATATCATCTAATTGAACTGCCCAGGAAGGAATCTCTGGAAATCTAGCATAAATAAGAGCTACATTTGCTGTAGAAGCGTTATTAAACTACATGATATTGGTTGTACTGCAAGAATAGTAAGGTTTAGTTATTCTTACTAAGTTTTCTCCAGTGTATGAATCCTTTACAAACTCATGAATCCTCAACAATCCCTAAGATAAGCCAAAAATGTTGTATAATTGCTATATGCAATATCTGCTTCCCTTTGACTTTAACAAGAACGGCATATTGGACAATAATCTAACTAGTAATAGTTTGTTGTAATGATTCAATTCGATATCATCCCTATTAAGAATGGAGGATTCGAAGAAAGTCCGATTAAGATTCTACATTCTAAATCCATTCTAATAGACAATTCCATAGTTTCTTAACAGCTATACTAGATAATCAAAACTGTAATTCTCTAATTCAATCTATAGAAGTGAATTAACCGCTGTTAAATTTCTAATTCCTGCCCAAAACTAGTCTAATGTGTCTCCGAGGATGTTAACAAATTGTATTAAATCAGTGTTCCTCTCATCATACAATATGGTTTCTGGTAATAGCTTATACAAGGCATGAAGATTATTATAATCACAAACAGAAGCAGAATCACTTTTTGTTTGATACCATTGATTAAAATTATCTATTGAGGCAAAATTTTTAATAGAACTAGAAGATCCTGTTGCTATTAGATTTAAATCAAGCAAGCAGTGTCTCTAAAAGGTATTAAGTCCACTAATCAGCTATTCAAGCCTTGCGGTCTTACTGGAAGATACGTAACTTCCACTTATATCTAATATATCTATGTACTTTTGAGCAAAGGAATTCAATCTACTCTGATAAGTTCCAAAATGTACAAAGGAATTGGTATCGTTAACATCATAATAGATAGTCTCTAACGCATTATTAATGGATAGAGGTACATTGTATTCGCTTTCAGGAAAACTAGTTAATGTCTAATAAGATTGAGAAGTAATCCAATTTGAAGACATATTAGTATCAAAGAAATTGGGTTCTTTGATGTGAATGTATTGTATTGGTTCTTCCTAAACTATAGGTAATAAATCATATTCCTATGTTATAGGCTAAAATTTCATTATATAAAGATAGAACTCATCCTCATTAGTGTAGCTCGTTGGCTAGGTAAACCTCAACACATACTAACTAGTATAGAAATTGAATTTTAAATGCTAAACTACTGAAGCCTTATCATTGGCAACGGTTAATAACTTTACCTTGGTTTTATTAGCCTAGTAATATCCCTAAAAGTTTCTAATATCCTAATCGTTAGTAAGTTCAGGATAGTTTGCAAAAACCGCTTTAATCTAAGTTCTAGTCTTTGAAAACTTTACAGGGTATAATCTACTATCAAAAACCCTTTGCTAAGAACCTGTCCAAGGACTTAATAGGTAATAGGTTAACTAGAAATGTCCATTAATATAACCATTATTTCTCAAAAGAGTTTCGGTTGGAAATACAATATCATCTCCTTGAGAGTATAGTGAGTACTATTGCAGGCTTACTACCTTAGTAATTTCATTGTTTTTTATTTTACATAAAATCATTATATTGTTGTTCCCTATTGTTGTTCTAATTCGTATTGTTCTAGCTACTAAGGTGTATCTGGTTGAAAGTATTCCCATACTGCTCTTAAATTAACATCGGATTCCAACGGATACAAGGTAACTTCCATGTTAGTACTCAAATCTTCCCAACTACCTTGATTATAATTAATCTACCATTTAACAAATCTTGTATGAGTATCGTTTTGAGCTGTCAATGTTACAACAGTTAAGTAATCATATTGAAACCTTTGAGGTTGTTGGAAGGCTCCACCCGTGCCTATTAATGTGCCAGTTCCCCAACTTTCTACATATTGTAATCCATTTACATCTAAAGGATTAATCACAATCTTAGCTCTACCAGGTGTTACGGTAGTAATGGTCAACAAGTAGTAATCTATTGTTGTAGTGTTAATCGTGTTAGAATTAATGCTACTGCCTGACTATTTTATAGCCCTTACCCGATAGTAATAATTTGTTTCTGGTGAAAGTTGTGACACATTATAATAAGTTCCAGAAACTGCTCGTCCGTTATAGCCATTAACAAAATTAGTAAAATTAGGATTTGTGGAAACGTCTAATTTATAATCTGTTACACCATACACAGAATTCCAGTTAGCTCTAAAGCCTGCAGCTGATACCTGTGTTGCAGCAATTGCTACAGGAGCTGGAATTGAAATAGACGACATTATGTCTGAATTGATACTAGCTCCACTACGATTCTCAGCTCTAACTCTGTAATAGGAAGTAGTTCCATTGGGTATTCCCGTAACACTTTGACTAGTTGCAATTATTGTTCTATTTTCATAGCCTGGTATATATGATCCAAAATTACTATTAGTTGAAACATCTAACTTGTAATGTTTAGCCCCTTGAACTGCATTCCATCTAGCTGTAAACGATGTTGTAGTAACATTTAACGGAGCCAATACTACAGGTTTTGCTGGAGTAGTTAAAATATTGAAGATTTTAGAATCTTCTCCATATCCAAATTCGTTAATGGTTCTAAGTTTATAATAGTAATTGGTTCCAGGTGAAAGATTTGTTAATCTAAGAGTACTTCCAGTTACTATGGTATTATTATAGTTTGGAATAAAACTTCTTAAGTCACTGTATTGTGATACTCCCAGCATATATTTAGATGCCTAAGGGACAGAATTCCAATTTATAATGACACTATTAGTAGAACTAGAAAGGGCAATACTGGAGGTCACAGTTCTAGGAAGAACATTCAATAGATTCTTCTTGAATAACTTGTATATTTCCTAATATTCCTTGATGGTAATTGTCGAAGAGGACACTAAGTATTCATATGCCTAATCGTTGCTTGCGATAATGTTATCTTCGTTGAAGAACTAAAACTTTGGTTTCTACTTGTTAATTTTAATCCATTTCATACCAATTGAATTCCCTCTAATTTATTCAACAAAAATAGATAACACTTAATTTTCTCTTCCTAACTCATATTAGCGATATTCTAATAAAAAACTCTGTATAAGTCATATTCTTCTCGAATTAAGTAAAAACTCTACTATAATTGAGTAATTTCATTTGGTACACTATTAACGGATTGAAGGTTAAACAACTCTAAACTTGTCCTTAATGTTGTATATTTTATTGTCAATTTTCAACTAAAGTTGATAGAATCTATTTCTCGGCAATTGCTACATATCAATATCGAAATAGTTTTTCTAACCATCACAGCTTAATCTTGTGTAAATAGCGTTATGATCGAATACCTTAAATTTTTCAATGTTAGTTACATCATATAAACAATAAGTTGCAACCATTGAAGAAGTTAAGCAATATTCAATTGAGGAAGCACTCCAATAGCTAGTAGTCCAATCTCTTGAATAAACCTAAGGTGTCAATCTAAGATAGAATCTTTCTATCTAATTTTGTTGATATTCTAAATTTATTTTAGGAATAGAAACAATATAATCTTCTACAGTTGAAACGGAATTTGATGATGCGGTCCACGAATAATCGTCAATATAATAGGTGTATCTTGGGTAAAATATTGTATTAGTATTAGGCGAATAGTATCTTATCAACCCTATATTAATACTTTCGTCATCAAATTTAAGCAAGCCCCCTTGATATCCACCTAAATCATTATATGAGTATTCTATCTTCTAATAGATTGTTCTGTAAGAAACAGTAATCTAATCTTTAGACTAATCAGATGAGTAATCGCCACCAGGCTTTAGCCACTTTACATTAGAATTACGATAAATCCATGAAGATCCTTCATCTTTTGCAAAGGAATTATAGGAATCCAAAGAAATCCCAGAAGACCACATTGGTGTATCAGGGGATATTAATGGATACATTACTATAGTAAATGGTTCAGAATATTGTAAATCTGCAAAAGAAGGATATAAGCACAAACTCATTGAATCATAATTATGATATTTCCACTATACATTAGAAGATTGAGGTGGAGCGAGAATAATCCTTGTATAATCCCGCCCCCTTGAAGAACTAAAACTTCTTAAGGTTAATTGCTCATCTCCCCCTGCGTTTTTTAGGGGATATTTGGAATAAAGGGTATTAGCAAATTCTACTTTTTGTGAAAATATCATTATAATATGCTCCCTACAATGTCTTTATTGGGGTATTTAAGCTAAAATATAGAAGGTGTAAAGCTAGTAAAATACCGTTTTACTTGAGAATCAAAAGCTGTATTCATATCATATTGTACCATGGAATATCCGTCATCTTCTCCTACCTTATTAACAAATTTTACATCTACAACATTAATTACACCCTTTATTCCTAAAAGTTCAGCAGTAATGTAATTTATATCAATGGGGCTACCAATTTCAAAGTTGTCTATGTTCATTATCTCTTTAATTTTCTAAATAGCCTTGTATAATATCTACTTTTTAGAGTATTGTTTGTCTGCTACAATTGAAAACTAACAACCTACATTGATAATGTAGGCATTTTTAATATCAATGACGTCACCTAGCATTCTATACTTCTATAAAAACTATCCAATATTAGACTTTATTTGATAATTTGTCTAAACTAGATGTTTTTCATTGTTGTAAGAAAGAACATACAACTAAACTACATTGTTAGTAGGATTCTTCTGTACGTGACTCTTAGCAATATTACCAAATTCAGCAGGTAATAATCTAGATGCATTAATGTAATCTTCTTGTGTTACTAATCTGTTTTGTGAATTAATAAAAGCTATTGCGTTTTCCTTTATGGAGTCAATAGATTCCAATCCTAATCCACCAATTACGGGACTGTAGTTGTTTACATTTAAAGAGCTCAATACTACTTTATAAATTTCATTATCGTAGTCGTCATTATTGTAAGCTCTGTAAGAGGCAATCTCATTTACAGATAATGCTGGATCCGTTGCGGGAGATGACACGTAATAAGTGATAGTCAAGGTCTTTCCATATGGAACCTAGCCATAATTGTTATTTAGCAATAATAATGATGGAGTTGCAATTTCTGAATAGTCATAGTTGTAAAATGCCTAATACAATTCGGACTACAATCTATTAGAACGCTATTTAGATCCAAAATACAGGAATGTTGCATCGTATTTATCTACTAACTTCTTAAATCTTTTGTTGGTTTTGATTCTTTTAAAGACTCTAATATTATTGTTGTATTCAATATCGGTACTCATGATTAAATCATTAGCCATGTTCAATACCTAATACCAATTATGGCCATCTTCATCTACAACGCTCTTTATCTTAACTATATTAGTGTCAGGTAAATAGATTTTCATGTTGTTCTTGATTAAATCATCACATCTATACGTAAAGGTCTTTTCCGCAACGGAATAAGCATATACATTTTTTCTCAATATAACATTAATATTCTGACCAATCAATGGCTGAATTAGTTCATCTTTGACAGTCATCTATTTAAAATTGACAGTTTCAAAAATCGTATAAAGATTACCAGATTCCGATTTAACCTAAGTACCTGGATACAATATTGGAGCATGAGTATATTGAACAATTCCATCTATTACGGGAACTAGGCACTACAATGCTACGGGAACTGTCGCTGGTGTAGAAGTTCTAATCTTGTAACCGTAAGCTTGAGCAATGTTATATACGGACTACTTATCCTAAGCATGATACAACAAAGTCTCTTTTGTTTGGCGGTCTATGTAGTAATTAAGGACATCTCCAACATATGCCACCATTTCCAGCATAACCATGCCAGGGCTAGCAGGGGAAAAATCATTAAAGGAGTCAGGGTAGTAGTACTTTATTTGGTTTACTAAACGACTCAATATAGAATCAAAATCTCTGTTTAAGTATTTGATTTCACGATTTTTAGGTAATTTCATTCAATTTAAGCTCCAAGAATATCGTGTCGCTTTGCTATCCGACACTAAAGTCTATGTGAATTTCGAGTTTATGCTAGATGACTGTGACAGTAACCTTTAATTTGTCAACCTATTTAATCCACAATCTAATACTCTTTTCAATCTAATTTGCAACCTTTGAAGGGTAATCTGAGTATCCTAAGTTTTCAAACAACATTCGTTCTAAATCCATTCCGAACTAGCAATTTTGAGAAATAATACGCTAGCCTTTACGAGTGTAAAGAAGATGGATTATCTTGTTTTTGGCGTTATCCTTAATATCCTCAACGGGGTTAAATAATCCAAAAGCAGTTCTATGAAATGGATACCCTATAGCCTTAATATGTTGCATTCTTTTTAATCTTTGCCAACCCTCTTGTTAAGAAGTTAGGAAGGGAATCTACATGGTCTAATACTGACTCTCCAGTTTCAAGAGGATCAATATTTTCATTTAATGCCATTCTCAAATTTGGATTAATCTTAGTTCCCTACACACCCATTGATGGTAAGTCTAGCTCTTCATCATTACCATAATTCGCCATCTAATACTTTTTTAACTGTGCAATTTTACCATTGTTTTCAATTATACTAGAAACCTTATTAGATGGAGCCTTTGCCCTAATGTTACTAGTCTTGCTTTCATACAACGATAATAAAATCTTGTTGATACCACTATCTTCGAAGAATTCGGAAAGAGTTTCGATTATAATGTTCTTTAGCTATTGTTTTCCTTTATCAGTCATTTTGACCTCCTATTAATTAAACTTTGTTAATGTCACTAACCCCACTCCTCCTGCATTACTAGTGGCAGGTAAAGGAACTGAAATAGGAATAGTTGCCTTTATATCATTTATTAATGTATCAATTATGATCGACCAAGTTTCCTTCAAACTTTTTGAATCCTGTAGATCCAATGTCGAATTAACTATTGGTGTAAACACTATACTCGGTGCGTTTAAAACAACTTTGTCTCCTACTAAAGATATAATTGATGTTATCTGTATATTCGTAGTCAACGCTTTGTACCACATAGGGAGACTTATCTTGGCAAACTCCAATAGTTCTTCTCCCAATATTGTGCACAACATTAACCTAAATTTCACTGGACCACTCATTGGATCAGGAACTGGGGGTGTAGAAAGAATCTGACCAGTATAATTACCTTGTATTTCTAAATTTTGTATGAGATATTTACTTATCTACACACCTAATATTTCATGAATCTCTTTGCTATCTTCTTTCTAAAATATTAATGAGATAATAAGATCAACTAAATCATTGGAATTGAGCATATCATGAACCCACTATATTAATAGTATGTGGTGCTCCAGTAAAGGCACAAACAGGTAAACTACAAAAACCAGGTGTGCTACCTGCTTGTATTCCTGATATTTCTGTTGGTCCACCTAAAGTTATCTTTGTAGCAGTTATAGTTACTCCTGCGGAATCAATTACAACTTCATTAGAACCAACCTTAATAGTCACTTTACTTGCCTTCAACTAAATGTTCTTACTCTATCCAAATAAGTTTGATCCAGCCGACAACTATATGTTCTATTTTGCATAAACTTCTACATCGTTCTTTCTTCCATTAATTATTATTCTATCACTATATTGAAGAATGTTATTTCCTATTAAGGAAAACGAATTAATAGTGTCTAGTAAACTTCTAGAAGATGCAACATCAAATGGATCTTCTGGCTAAACTTCAAAATTACCTAATTGAATTAAAGAACCGCAATCTATTGAATTTTCAACAGTATCGTTCTTAGTGCAAGCTGAGTTTTCATTGCTTATTATGATAGATGGAAGTAGAGTCTAGTTCTAAGAACCCCTTCTATTTGTAAACTTGATCCCATGTCCGTATCTACCCGACAATATGACGTCACCCTATTCATAATTTATAGGTTTAACCTAATTATTAATATAAAAGTTTTTACCGCATAAATTCTAGTTTTCCTAGGCTTGCTACTATTCATTATCGATGATAGAAATATCAGCTATTACATTATTATTTGGATTGTTTAATATGTTCAATATTGAAAAATAGTAGTATTGATCGAAAATTACACCCTACCTAGTATCTATATCCTAAGATGGATAGGAAGAACATAAAACAAGCTCCCCTACTACTGGTATTTGTTGAATAAACGCATTCATTGGGTACATTATTAATAACTACTAAGCCTATTTGCCTCTCTAAGTGTAAAGTAATCTAGCCTAAATAGCACCAGATACATGCTCGGGATACTTGGAAGGCTACTATTCCGTTCCCTCCGTTACATCCTATATGGTTAAAACCTTTCTAACTTCAGCGATATCTATTTCATAGAATTTTTCATCTGGAGAGTGTTTCTTGATTTTATCAGCAATATTAGCATCTGTTAATATCTGAGTACCCTTGTATACTGCTGGTTCAATTAACCTTGGCTATCTTATTTTCATTTCTATCCTTAACGATGTTAAAATATGGGGTTACGTCTTCTTTAACGCTGTTGATTAGTTGCTATTTCTATTGTGGAGTTAAAGTAAACTCACCGCTCTATTCACCAACCCTATTAGTGTCTGATTTAGCCACTATATTTGCGAGTTTTAATAAAATCTAATCATTCTTAACCAGAATGTTCATGTAATCTGAAATCTATGGAGATAATATCTGTAAGTCCACAGTATCCTCAACTCTTTTAGAGATATCTTCAATAATCTCTTTAAGCTGAGCTCTAGTTTCCCTTGCGTTCGTTACTATTTCTCTAAAAAGATCCTAAGTATTGAAGTTTTCGAATATTTCTTTGTCCGCCATGTTTGTTATTCCTCAAATATATTGGTAAGTTAATAACTACAAGCTATTTTCAAGCTTATCAGTTTTAATTTTATAGTAACTCTTTCCAATAATCTTTAAAACCTTGTTTATTAGTTCAGAATTTTGCTATGTCATTTCTGTTATATAAAGCATTATAGCCTTTCTATTGAAATTCTTTATTAAATCAACATCTCTTATCAATTGCAAAACGGCATTAGCTACCTAAACCTATTTTTGGTTCTTTAGGTGGGGGATAATGCTCTATTCTATCTACTAAACAAGATCTGTAAAAACTAGAGATAGCAATACTTCGGAATATTGCCTATCCCGTTCATGATTCCAATGTTCATAAGAACAATTTTCTAATAAGTTAATCTGTTCTCCGTCGTCATTAACTTGATTGATGCTCTTGAATTTATCATTATGACGAATTGCCTTGTCTAATTGCTCTAAAATAAAGTTTCTTGCGATAACAGTAAAATAGGTAAACCCTGAACCTCTGGTGGGATCAAACCCATCCGCCTTCTGAATCATATTACTTAAACATTCTAACAATAAAGTCTAGGAATTTTGAATTCTCTACTATATTTTATACTTGAATATTAAAGCATTAGCAATCTTTCTAAACGCTATATCAATATGATCTTTGTACAATTCCTATCTAATTACAGGATCTGTCTACTAATTGTATTGAATTATTATCTTCTATAACTCTTTTCCAAAATATATGTTACTTTTTCCTTTCTTCATTTCCGATTTTTTCAGCAAAATAATTTCTTAATTCCTCTATGGCAGTTGTTAGAAGTACAAACGTCTACCCTACAACATCATGAGCCTAAAATGCTCCTGAGTTATCAACCTTTCGCATGATAAGCAATGCTTTATGCATTTTTACCATCATTTCATATAACATCTTTTCGTTCTTTATTCTAGCTTTAAACTGAATATAAGCAAACATGGAAACCACGATTAATAAGATTCCTAAAATCCATTCCATTATTTTACATTCCTTTAAGTGTCTATTTATAATTATTGTAAACCTACAAAACTTTCCCTGCATATTTATTTTTCGAACTTGCATTGCCGTTGTATGAATTCAATATTGTAGTTAAATTATCTCCACGAACCCTGCGGAAATAACTGAATACCTAGCATGCCCTTTCAGTTTGTTCGTTAGTGCTGTTTCTAAATGTACTTGAAACTTTATGCACATTTAGGTTAATTTGAAAATACCCATAACAATTTCCATAGCCCATTACAGTCTTTCTAAAATTCGACTAGGTCTTTGCGATAGCGAGCAATATTAGCGGATCGATAGAGTATTGTGTACCATAAGTATAAACTGCCTGAGCTAATTCCCTTCTTTCCGTTTCAGTGGAAATGGAACTTACTTGTGTTATTAACTTGTATAGGTTCTAAATCTATAATTCTTCTGGAGTACGATACTCTATAACTGAAATGCTGTTTCTTAAGACAAAAGTACTATCTTCGATTGATGATTGGGATGGATTTGTTTGTGAGGTAGATGACGATGCCAATGATATGAATGATAATAAGATGAACAAGATGACGTGAAAGTGCCTTCTTCCTCCTCTAAGTTTTGTACTGTTGTACATAAGTGTTTCTCCTTATAGATTGTTTTTATTTTTTTCGATGAAGTAATTGATGTTTCTTACATCAAACTTCGTTACATCTGTGTATTGAGTTTTAATAGTGTTGTAATTATCGTAAACATATTTTAACTTGGCAATTATTTCCTAAGTCTAAATCATGTTAATAAGCCATTTAGAGTGATGGTTATTCTTGAATCTTCCATTCGAGTACTATCTAAGTGGTATCTATTTCTTATAACTCTATAAGGTTATTGCCTTATCAAAGTCTACCCATTCTGTGAAGGCACTATGATTGCCGCATATTAATGGCTTTCCAAAATATGAAGCTTGAAATGGAGGTATTTCCCATCCTACACAATAAGCTGTTGATATGTATATGTCTCCCTTCATATGTAGTTTATATAGTTCTACTTCAGGAAGCATTTGATTAATAATTGTTATTTTTGGATTCTTCAACTTTCTAAGTTGTAATCCCTTCTATAAGAACTAAGCGTTTGAAGTTTTAATGATTAGCTACACATCCTATTGACCCTAAAAGGCGATATTGAATGCATCAAATAATGATAATAAGTTCTTTACATCTTTATAATCGGCTATTGTGTAAAATGTCAATTTACTTGCATCTTTCTGTACATTAACTCGCTTATATTTATTAAGTTTATCGAAATTCTATAAATACGGTAGTTTAATTATTCTAGAAGGATCACAATTAGACTAAGACAATACAACCTAACGCATCCACTAAGAATTGACTAGTATGTATCCTGTTTTAGTTTGTATAGTTTTAATGAAGGATTGAGGAAGATAATCGGATTCGAATATTACAAAACAGTTTTCTTCAGAGGGGTCAGTTAATACGTCATTACACTGATTTATTGGAATAACAATGTCCATATAATCATTAGAACTCAAATATTTAGATGCTAGCTAATAATTTGAATACAATTGTCCATATCCTGTATTCCTCTTAAAATACTATATATTCTCATCGGTAAATCCTACAAGCTTCATTATTTTCTAATATTCGAATTTCATAATGTCAAACCCCTCCAAACTTTTTGTCAAAGTAAAGCATATGTTTATATCTTATTGGAGCTAAATTCTCTGTTGGTAATCCTGCAAAATGAATTATTTTTACCTACCCACTCTATGCAAAAGCACGTTTAATTTGATTCTACTAAGTATTTTCATACAACTTATGAGGATATAAAAAGTTGTACTAAATTGGCAATTCCGTAACTTTATTTGGCATTAAACTTTTGTATTTAGAGACAAGATAAGACATGTATATACAATCTGGGACACTATTAGGTACAACGTCGTAATACCTTTTCAACTGTAATAATTCTATAGATAGATCCTCTTTACACCACCTAGGAAAAAGATTAACTCCCATTCCAGCAAAAGTAGGGGAGAATTGGGTATTGTAAATCTTATTGTAAAATTGCATTCTGAAATCATGAATCAATTTATGCTAATAGGAAGAATAATTTATGGTGTATCCTATATTTTCATCAGGAACTAACTCAAAAATATTCTAACATCCCTTCAAAAACAGAATATCAGAATCCACATATAAAACTCTTTCATACTTCTACAATAACTAACTAATATAAAATCTGTAATATATCCCGCCATAATAGCTTAAAGACTAAGGTAAATCCAACTAATATTTTGGCATGGACTCCTGTAAGAACTCATAAGCAATCCCATACCTTTTACAATACCTTTTTACATTATTTTGATGTATTAGATGATATGGATACTTGTTAATGAAGTTTGGTTTGTAAAAACTATATATACAAGATTTCATACTCTTCCCCTTAATAGATATGGGTATTTTTCAATACTATTGAGAAGCTATTTGGGTACATTAAACTTTTTTAAATCTACAATTTTACCTTGATCTGTCCAGTTAATATGTTCAAGAGAATTCTATAAAGACCCATATTCCACCTAATAATCAATGATATGACTAAGATTTGATTGTTTTCTTTTAAAGTCTATTTCAGACATAACGCTAGTAAAGTGCCACGCTTTACCTTTACCACTTACCACTGTAGGTAGTGACTATATTACCCCTTTCGAATGCAAATGTAGATTATGTCTATACAGCCAATCAGTGTAATTAAGCTTATCCATTGATATTAACCTAGAAACATTCGCCACCTTAAGGAATATTCCCTATTTCAATCTTAATAGGTTATTAAAGTAACCAAAAAAGAAAGGACAACCATCAAAAGCAATGATATCGTGCTCCGTTAACAAGGTTGTAATTTCCTTCCAAATTGCCATGTTTAAAAACTAATCCAAATCAGAAACAATAAATATTATCTACTAATTAGGATTCTACTCATACAACTTTCTGGCTCTCTTTATCCAATTATTCTTTGTATGATTCTAAACGTGCCAAGATGTTATATCCCTGTATCTTAAAAATCTTTTAGGAGATAATCGCATTTTTTTCATAAGAGCCTACGCATCATATAGATCATAAACAATTTTATCTTTAAATTTGTCTAATTCTACAAAATCTGGAGAATCCTTAAAATAAGACTCCTTCTACTTTTTCTCTCCTGAAAAGGTTCTATTTCCTTCAGTGATAAAAAACTAATCCACATATGGGTACATATAAGTTAAATGGATATTTAACATTTCATACTAACCATTAAAAGTAAAGGCATTAACTATCATTTTTTATCAACCTATTGTTATTAAACTTATATTTAATCCACTTGATGGTTAATTGGTCTAATCCATCATATGATCCTGCACATTGGAAATTCCCATCATTAAAGGTTCTCACTGTTGTATCTCCAGTATTAACCCATTAATCTAACAATATTTCATTACATTTCTTTCAATCTATATAACTTTAGGATCATTGGCAAATAATTGAGAATGAAATTCTGCGTATATCTATTTAAATAATTTCAAATTTCCACTAACTAATAGTTTCTAAAAAACTGGATACTAAGATCCCTATATGTCAATCTTTAGGACATTATAATCCTGCTAATCAATATTATGGGTGAGTAACACGTCTTCAATATCTATTACTTCTACTGTTCTGGTCTATATACGATTACCAAGTATCTTAGGTGTAATATTCCCTTTCTAAATAGTTCCTGCAGAACCAACCACCTAAGTGTACATATTAATGGTGTTAAAACTCCGTTTCTATGACTCATTTTGCTAAAATTTATATACTGTGGATCCATTGTAATTTGACACCGCTTTATTCACAAACTATAAATTTGTGAATCTAGAATAGGTAGATTTACAAAACTATATGGTCTATAATAAAGCGTCATAACATATTATCTTATCAAACTCTTTGAATGAAAATCGTTTTCCATACAAATCAATCTTATTAAACTATTGCAAACTAGCACTACCCAAATTTAACATTACCTTTCCCACAAGTTCTCCTTATGGCCATAGTGTCCCCATGATGCAATTTCTGAGTAATTAGTAATCTATTTCAATCTTAAAAACTCAATAATTCCATTAGGAGATAAATCATATTTCTATCTAACCATCTTCTAATGTTCCTAATCTTGTCTGCCATTAATGAATATACTTACTTCTAGTGGCTAGTTATACCCAATTGCATATGCTAATTTAACCATAACTTCGTGTGGTTTATACTATATCTATATCTACCTTGCAATATGCCTTGCCATATATGCTGCACTTCTATCAACTTTAGAAGGGTCTTTGCCGCTATATGCACCACCACCAACTGGTACTCTTGGACCATATGCGTCTATTACAATCTTACGTCCAGTTACTCCTGTATCGGCATTAAATCCGCCCTGATTCCAATCGCCTGCAGGATTGCACATAATTTTAATATTATCCTAATGCAATGACTCATAGTTTTCATTATATCTTTCTATTGTATTACATAACCAATTTATTATACACTATTCTAAATCTTGTGAAGATACATTCTGAAAGCTAGCAATTATACAAACGATATTATGGTTCTAATCAATTGTAATTTGGGTTTTTCCATCATAAGGAAAATAACTGTAAATATACCTGCACAGACTTCTAGCAAGATAATACTATTGTGGAACCATTTCCTCATTCTAATTGCAGGCGTAGCCCACCATTATTCCTTGATCGCCTGCTCCACCACTATCTACACCAGTAGCAATTTCGTTTGATTGTTTAACTAAATTGACTTGAACCCCCATCTTTTCAAAGGGATCTACTTGTCTTACAACCTAGACTATATCGACATAAGCATTAGTAGTTAACTATCCAGTAACTGTTATAATTCCATGACCACCCATAACCTCAATGGCTGCACGAGTGTTTGGGTCTTGCTTAAGACACTAATCCAATATTGCATCTGCAATTCTATCACAGATTTTATCTGGATGCATAGGAGTTACAAATTCTGCAGTTTTCAATACACTTCTCCATTTTTAATATAGTAATACCTATTAAATTCATAGTTACCGATAGGCATCTAAATACAATCAAAGTCCAACTCAGGATCCTAAAGTCCTGAAGGCTTGCCTCTTAATTGAACCCTATAAGACTATCCATCTATTCTGATATAGACAAACTTTGCATCGGCATCCACATCCCAATTAATCAACTTCTCTAAATAATCAATCGTTTCCACGTTCTTTTGTTACTTTCCAAAATATTTCAAATTCTGAGGGTTTTAAGACGTTAACGAATTCCATTGCCTGCTACAAGCCGCTTACTCTCTATTCAAGTTTGTCGATTCTTCTGTTAGCAATATAATTCTAACAAGGCTGATCTAATTGTTGCTATTCTTTGTCTTTAGGAGATATCTATCCATATCTAGCTATGAACTTCCTCAGCATACCTTGTAATTCCTAAATGGTAGAATCTTTCTACATTAAAGCATTTTCTGCTGAAACAAGATGCTATTCCTTATCCTTGATTTCCTTGTACTTCAAATGAAGAAGTCCCTTAAGGAACTTCAATTGATTCTACAAGGAACTGTTCTAATCTTTTACTTCAAGACTATCTTCTATCATCTGTTTTAGATTGTTGTTTCTCTAATTAGATGCCTTTAATTTGTTTTGTAACAATGCTATTTCTTTCTAATAATTCATAATTTCTCCTTTGTAAAGGTTTATTTTAGCTCAGCTTGTAAAAAGCTGGTGATTAAATTCTCTCATCTCTAAAGAGTTTGGTTAGATAGAAATCACTTTCTACAACCTTGGTCTTATGGCAATACTTGTTGTCATGATCATGCTAAATCTAATTTATCCACTATTCCCATTTCTATTCTAGTAATTCCACAAAATCCTACTCGTTACCTCTCTCCCTATATCTTCTAATATACTAGTCTTTCAAGGAAATATCAGGATACACTAGATAATAGTATATCTTATGATGTTGCAATGCCTATCTTACTAATTTGTGGGAGGTGACATAAATAATCTAATACGAACCCTGACTTTTAAGCTTGTTTAATGCTTCGATATATTCTTGCTCAAATGACGGGTTGGGTATTCTTCCTTCGTTTGTTTTAATCCACGGAGAGACTATAGAATCAAAATCTACCATTTTATACTGAGGTAAATGTTCAACAGAATAAGACTTCCCCATACCAGGAAATGCCGAAATAATTATAGTTCTCATATAGATAAAAGCTCCACATTAAATCTAGTCATAACTTTCACGGAATATATCCCTATCACAACAATAAAACTATCCTCTAATGTCCTTTATAATATAATCTCCAACTTTCACTGCAATATTACCCTAAAGTGTTTCTATCCAACAACTAAACATTTGCTACATAATGTTATGCATTCTTTCGATTGTAAACTTTCACTATGGGCTACAATGTGTCTGGAGCAGATATTACAATTGTTCCGTCTGGCTATATTTGAGTATAGGCATCTCCTATCTAATTCATAACTGCTTTCATCTATCCAGCCATTATTGCTAAATTTAATTGTTGTACTCTTAACTATCTTGCAATTGTCTACAAATGTATATCTATTGCTTCTTTACAATCTAAACTAGAAACATTAAGCTTTCTCATAAAATAAGCAGACGAGATATTTGGATATTTTTCATTAACCCGCATATATACATATTGCTATTTCATTAGATCAATAACATTTGACGATACATCTACCGCATTATATCTATCTAGATCCTAGATAAGTTGATATGTAATCTTAATTTTACAATTTATGATATTACCAAACAAATCCTTATACCACTTAGCAACCTTTGGATATTTCTACAATAATTTATAGTATTCTGGATTTTGCAAAAGCCATAATCCTGTCTTATCAAGTAACTCTTTGTTTTGCTAAGCCTTTTCTTTCCAGAATTTGTCTCTTTGATACTATTGATAATCTTTAGCTGAACTAAACATTATATTACTATCATAGGCTTTTAATTTTGGCTAATTCTATGCTTTAAGCTTATTAAGTAAATAATGTAGATCCTAATAAACTTCGCCATTATTGCTGACACTAATACTGTCTATTAACAATTTAATTTGCTATTTTGTTTTATTTATACAAGTTTTCTTAGCACTATTCCAACACATCGTCTTCCTCTTCCTAAGGTTCTTCACCTTCTTCAATCCAATCCTACTATATCATTTCTTCAAAATCTAATTGACTTACAATCTAATCAATTAATTTAGAATTCGTTACCATCTAATATCTACCCACAACATCATTGTAAATATAGATATAAGATTTTGAACTATTCTATTCCATCTAAATTATATACTATTGACCATCATAAACTAATGACCAAACATATTCACCCTATCTTCTCATATCTTTAATACGACACATTATAATTCATCCTAACTTATTTCCACATACGTAGTTGTTAAATTTCATCGTCCTAATCCTAAGGTTCTTCACCCTCTTCTATCCAATCCTATTCTTGCATTGAATCTAAATCTAATTGGGTTACAATCTATTCAGAGATAATTGCGTCAGCTGACTAATATCCACCAACTACATCATTATAAATGTAAACACTAGCTTTTGAACTGCAATCGTCCAACTATATATAATACTATTGACCATCATAAATGCATGACCAACCATACCTACTCTACCTTACTAACTATTGAATCGTATCCATTATAATTCATCCTCACTTATTTCTACATATGTAGTTGTTACTATTTCTTTAGGCTTGTATAATGAAATAGTTCCCTAATCAAACTACCAACCTAAATCAAATATACTCTAATCTCTGTTAGCCTACGCCCATTCGTACCCGATATAATATATTCCCTGTGGCTCTAAATCAAACTGTTTGACAATAGTCAAAGTGTCCCACCATCTATGAGAATCCCTATCTAGTTCTGAAACAATCTTACCGCATTTCCATAATACTTTAAAATATTCATTATCTGAAGATGGTAATGAATATCCCTCTTTCTCGCATACCCAAGTTAATATATCTTTAATCTTTTGTGTTAACATTATTTCTCCAATTCTTTTTTCATCATGTTTTCAACTAATTGTTTGAATGTCATATTATACTACCATCCAATACTTCTAATCTTACTAGAATTACCGACTAAAACGTCAACCTCCGCAGGACGATAATAAATAGGATTGATAACTACATACTTACACCAATTGTCGATTCCAACATAGTTAAATGCTACATCTAAAAACTACTTAATAGAATGGCTCTATCCCGTAGCTACTACATAATCGTCTGCATTTGGCTGTTGCAACATTAAATGCATGGCTTCAACATATTTTTGAGCAGAACCCCAGTCTCTTCTTGCATCTAAATTACCTAATTCGATATGATCCTTCTTACCCTAAAGAATATCCTTTATTCCCATTGTAATCTTCCTCGTTACAAACTATCTACCACGTCTCTAAGACTAATGGTTAAACAGTATCCCACTACAGCAATACATATCATATGCCTATCTATAATTCTTAGTCATGTAATAGCTAAAAACCTTAGATACGCCATATGGACTACGAGGATAGAATGGGGTATACTCATTTGCTGGGGACTACACCATCTTCCCATACATCTAAGAACTTGCTGCATTATACATTCTTATCTACTTATTGCCAAATTCTCTCATAGCTTCAAGTACTCTTAAAGTCCCCAATCCTGTGATATTAGCCGTATTCTATGGTGTCTTAAATGATTGCCAAACTTGTGACATAGCAGCTAAATGATATATTTCATCAGGGTTGGAATCTACTAAAGCTCTATGTAATGAATTTTGATCACCGAGATCCCCCCATAATATGTGAAAGTTCTAATTGTCGAGTATATGTTTAATATTGGTATAATTTATATTGGAAGTATATCTTACTAGCCCGTAAATTTCATATTCAAGACTTAATAAATAATCGGCCAAATAAGATCCATCTTGACCCGTCACGCCCAGAATCAGTGCTACTTTTTTCTGTTTTTTCATAAACACTCCTTAATGTATGTATAATTTAAAATTATATCCATTAGAAAAAACTGCATTTATTTTTAAACAATTTTTATATGCCTATTTTTCTAACGTATATTTAGATTTTGTCTATATAATTAGGTTCTATTTTGGAATAAAAAAATCTGGATAATATCTATGCCATTTTTCAGTTAATGGATCATAATATTGTATATCAGGCATATCTTTTCTCTAATACAAAATATCTTCCTACGCATATATTAATAATAATTGGTCTAATGTTTTACTTTCATAACCTTGCAACTTTATTATTTTATTTGATGGTAAAATATATTCATGAGTGACATATGTATTAAATCTACTTGATAATTCCGAACATTTTATTGGATGATCTACTCCATATTTTTTAATGCTATTTGATTTATATGAAAGTATTTGTTTCTTTATGACCTATGGATTTTTTTGATGATTAATAGATCCATATTTTAATAATTTAGTACTATTAACTTTTTTTCTAACTTCTGGATCATACAAGGTGCAAACATTTCCATACTTCTGTAAATTTCTCTATAACATTTGGTTCTTAATATCTTCGTTACGCATTATATTATCAACGCCATATTTCTACATTAATGATTGTTTAATTTTATCTTTTATGACCTAAGATTGAAATACATTTTTTACTCCATATTTCTTAATATTTGTTATAGATCTCTTCTAAACAATGTCACCAACCTATTCTTCACTTTTAGATTTCCAAGTCTTTGTCACTTTGTCTTTAAACTATTTAGATGAAGAAGCATGTTCTACACCAAACCTCTATAAGTTAGTTTTAAGCCTTTTGTTCAATATTGTTGATTTATTTTCTTTATATGAAATTAATTTTGAATTAGATATTTTCTATTTCCTTCTTGATGTTGTAAATGACTATTTTAACGTTCGTATTTTAATTTCATAAAAATTCAATAGAAACTTTATTTTATCACATGATAAATTTGTCAATTCCTTCATTTCTTGCATCGAATACTATAAATCAATATAGTAATATCTTAAAGACTACTTTGTTATACTTGATGCATCTACTACAGTTTTAATAATTATATCAAACATAACCCTGTCTTTTGCAAGGCCAATCGACTTACCGCAAGAATACATATGTCGGAAATCTTTAGGAGATAAATATCGATTACAATAGATACAATTCATATCAGACATCTAAGAATTGAATTCTGATCAGACAAGTCTCCCTAAATTAACTAGAAGTTCTAATTTCCCATTAAATGCTGTATATTCTAATAATTTCTATTGGTAACTCTTCTAATCATCCCATAAACCTTGTAATTTTTAGATATTAATAGGTCTGCCATCAAAGACCCATCTTGCCCCGTAATACCCGTAATATATGCTACTTTTTGTTCCTTCTTCATTGCTACTCCTTTACCCTTTTAAATAATATGTTGAAAAATGTGCAATCTATACCAAGATAATAATCATCTATTTTAACAACATAATCCCAAGCCTTTACAGGGAATTGTCCCCATGAACATTTCAATATTATTAAGTTCTACGATTCTTTAAACTCAATAGAAAATGGAAATTTAACAAATTTCTATATTTCCCTTAAACATTTCTATGAAACTTCCCATTGAATAACTTCAAATTTGCAATTTTTGTATGACTGCAATAATTCATATCTTTCAATATAATTCATTAATCATTCAACCTTACCACTCCTATTGGCTAGGAAAGGTGTTTGCCACACCATTTACAATACTAATCCTAGTTATAAACATTCTACTAGCATTCGGGGCATTTCATATATTCATCAGAATCCAATTCGCATGCCCATTCTCTAACAAACTATTTCCAATCTGGATAAACCATTGTAATAATAGTTCTTAATAATCTTTCAAATTCAAAAACATCTAACCCATCTGTATCTACAACAAATGTTTGTTTCATTATTTCTCCTAATATCTTCTGACATTATTAATTTCTTTTAGTTGCAAAACATGCATTTTTACAAGCTGGACCAAAGTCATAATCAGGAATCTTTATAACCTTCAATATTGGTAAACCATTGTAATCATTCTCATCAGAAATAATCAAATCATATCCTAATTGATTAAGTTCGGTTTTCTTCTAGAGATAAAAGTTATACGACTAATTGGCTATTCTTCGACCCTGTTCAACCAAATCAAATACTTCTTTAATTAACATTTTCCTATTCCTATATAACTTGGAATGGACAGACTAATTTTTCATTTTGTCGCCATTTATCTGGGTAAAATAAAAAACACTAATCAAAATACTATGCTCCAATTTGACACATCTAGCCTTGGTAAAGTCTATCATATCCTTGGTAAAATGGGCATTTTGTTTCATCCTGTATGTCAATATTCACAACCTTGCTATTAAACAATATTGGTATTCTACAAATTCTTTTCATTATTTACCCACCTTTGTTGGTCAAAGATACTCATATTTAGGCTATTCGGTCCAACCAAATTGAGAATAGTATTCGGGATTTTTAAAGAGAAGTGTAGCCCTATGATATGAGCAGAACTCATCTGTGAGCCAGTAAGGGTATACAATGAAATCAGTAATATCCCATTCACATGTATAATCATCAAGCCAACAAGAAGTTGGATAATAAGACATATTATTTTTATAGCCTCTGTCTTCCCACTCTTGAAGCATTGTATGATAATACACTTTTAATGCCCATTCATATCCCTTCCACATAAGTACTGCAGGATGATTACACCAACCTTTCTTGTCTGTCTCATTGAGAAGAATGTTTAAAATTTGCTTTGCTTCGACTCTCTGCTTTCCGAGTCTCTTATAATCGAGGCATTTTGCTGACTTAATGAAGTCAGTGTAAGGAAGGAAAGTTTGCATTATACTCCACCTTCTACTAGATCCTTATCATCAATCCAATCTATTGTTGGAAACCCATTCTAGTCCAGCAACTTGTTGTATTGCTAACTCACCTAATCTGTACAGTCAGTAATTTTGAAATATTCGTGAAAATCCATAAAGTTGTGAAATGTAATCCATGCAAATCTTGCAGTTAATTGAGATTTCTATTCTTCAGATGTCCACATCATTACTGCAAATGCTTCTCCTGGTAAAAATGCAGTTAAATCACCAAGTCTATTATCTTCTGCTTTAAATTGAACTCCAGCTATAACCAGATCCTTCTTTAAATAACATAATCCGTGTAGCATAACTCACTCCCTTATTTCTAACTATTAATATACTAATCTAACCACTTATCAATGCCCTATTTCGAATGAGCATATCCGATATCTTTCACTTCAAATATTGGGAAGTTTTTTCCCTTATGGTCTTCCATTGCCTACCACTTTTGCATTATATACATTTCAATTAATATTGTTTTAAACACGGTATGGGATTTGATAGACCCATACCATCTCAAATCATCTACTAGTTCCTAACTGAACTTGATTTTAGTCTTGTCTAAACCTAACTAGTCTATGTATTCTTCAAATTGCTTAACTACCTAATCATTCTTAGCCTTACGTTCCCAAGCTCTCTATTTAATCATTTCTTTGCAATCCAACTACAGCATTTGATTGGTGTATTCTTCATACTTTAGTTTATTATATGGAGTTTTCTCAAGAATGTTTTTAAATGGTAAATACTCAGCTCTTACATAGAACTGATATGAGGTCTACTTTTCATTTGGTATTATTCCGCAATGGTGCAAATAGACTAAATTGATATTTCTTTCCTTTAGCCACTATATCCATTCATCTACATTTCTATTCATTTGTGTTTTAGGGACAATAGGTTTGAATGCAAATGTGTTTGGGTCTAAGACTAAGCTTATTGGAAGTGTCATTAAATTCACGCAAATATCATTCTATTTGAGTTTGGCGAAAATATCGTGATAAAATTGAAAGAGTTTCTAAAAGTATATGTCCTAAGTGAGCCATTCCCACTTATGCTCTAATATCATTGTAGCCTACTTTAGCATACTTTTAAATAGCTAGGTGGTTATTAATTCCGTGTTCCAATTGTTAGTAATGTCAATGAATGGGGCAAATGCTTCAAAATCTGAGGGATATTGAATAATTTTTAGCATATTATGCAGTATCTACTACTTAACCTTAAATCTGTTGTTTTGCATAGTACCTTCTCTTATTTATTTCTATAGTGTCTAAACTATATGTTTTCATTAAATTCAGTTTTTTCTAACTTTCTATTAATCGTGTATATGTCGGGACTAAGACAAAAGTCTTCACTCCATCCAAAACAATAA
>Ga0265293_10003477_pt1 | contig 29204 bp, 31 predicted proteins | sample Munlanlewell138R_FD_192505 | JGI IMG/M metagenome (GOLD analysis project Ga0265293, IMG submission 192505) | Leachate microbial communities from a municipal landfill in Southern Ontario, Canada - Leachate well 138R | ecosystem: Engineered > Solid waste > Landfill > Unclassified | place: Canada... | reverse complement strand
TGCCGCATAGAGTGCCGCACTCTGTGCCGAACAGGCGGAAAGATACAAAAAAACCGACGCAAAGCGCACTGCTTTGCGTCGGTTTTGGGGCTTTACGGCTTACGCGCCCTCGTCAATGGCGCGCTCGGCGGTTTTTCGCACCGTGGTCAGCTCCTCCTTGCCCAGCACATAGCCGGCGGTGACGATCACCCGTTCGACGTCGTCGCGGGAGGGAATCTCGTACATGGGCTTTGACATGATCCGCTCGATGATGGAGCGCAGTCCGCGCGCCCCGCTTTCCTGCTCGATGGCCAGCCTGGCAATCGCGGTAAACGCCTCCTCCTCAAACTCGAGCGCCACGTCATCATACTCAAAGATTTTCTGGAACTGTCTATACATGGAGTTTTTCGGCTCCTTGATGATGCGCACCAGCGCTTCCTCGTCCAGGTTGTGCAGGGAGACCATGATGGGCAAACGCCCCACCAGCTCGGGGATCAGCCCGTACTTGATGATGTCATGGGTGGTCGCGTCGGCATACACCCCACGGGAGAGCCGCTCGGTTTTGCCCATAATCTCACTGCCAAAGCCGATGGTTTTGTTGCCCTTGCGGCGCTGGATGATCTCATCCAGTCCGTCAAAAGCGCCGCCGCAGATAAACAGAATATTTTCGGTGTTGATCTGGATGAACTCCTGGTTGGGGTGCTTTCTGCCCCCCTGCGGCGGCACATTGGCGACCGTGCCCTCCAGGATTTTGAGCAGTGCCTGCTGCACGCCCTCGCCGGACACGTCGCGGGTGATGGAGCGGTTCTCGCTGCGGCGGGAGATTTTGTCGATCTCGTCGATATAGATAATCCCCTTTTCCGCCAGCTCGACATTATAATCGGCGGCCTGAATCAACCGAAGCAGAATGTTCTCCACGTCCTCCCCCACATACCCCGCCTCGGTCAGGGTGGTGGCGTCGGCAATGGCAAAGGGCACGCGGAAACTGCGCGCCAGTGTCTGGGCAATATAGGTTTTGCCCACGCCGGTCGGACCCAGCAGCAGCACATTGCTCTTCTGGATCTCCACAGGCTCGGAGGCATCCTCCTGCCCCTTTCTCCTGCCTTTGCTCTCCTTGTGCAGGATACGCTTGTAGTGGTTATAGACCGCCACCGCCAGCACCCGCTTGGCCTCGTCCTGCCCGATGACGTGCTGGTCCAGCATTGCCTTGATGTCGGCGGGTTTGGGCAGCGTCTCAAAGGACAGGTCGCTGTGCTGTTCGGTCTGCAGCTGCTCGTCAATGATGTCCTTGCATGCGTCCACGCAGTCGTCACAGATGAAGATGCCGGTCGGGGAGGGCACCAAGAACAGCACGCTCTTTTCATTTCTGCCGCAGAATGCGCAGCGGCGATTGTTTTCCGTTCGATTGAAAGCCATAGTTACCTCGTATTGAAAAGGGCTGCCGCAAGCGGGGGGAAGCCACGCACAAACACCGACCGGCTTTCCTGCGCCGACGACCGGGCGCCTGGTGGCGAGCCCGGACGAGCGCAGGGGAGGAGGTTGTGTGCGGCCAGCCTCGGTTTGGCGACAGCCCTTTTTCCTTAAATTCTCTTCTCGACTACCTTATCAATCAGACCGTATGCCAGCGCCTGCTGGGCTGTCATAAAGTTGTCGCGTTCGGTGTCGCGCACCACTGTTTCATAAGCCTGACCCGTTCGCTCCGCCAAAATTCGGTTGAGCTTTTCGCGGATGAAGATGATGTGCTCGGCATGAATTTTAATGTCGCTGGCCTGCCCGCGGGTACCGCCCAGCGGCTGGTGAATCATCACCTCGCTGTTGGGCAGCGCCAAACGCTTGCCCTTGGTGCCGGCGGCGAGCAGAAACGCGCCCATGCTGGCGGCCATGCCGATGCAGATGGTCGAGACGTCGCATTTGATGAAATTCATGGTGTCATAAATCGCGAGTCCTGCCGAAATAGACCCGCCGGGGCTGTTGATGTAGAAGTTGATATCCTTGTCGGGATCCTGTGCTTCCAAATACAACATTTGTGCCACGACCAGGGAAGCGGTGACATCGTTGACCTCGTCGGCAAGGAAAACAATGCGGTCGTTCAGGAGACGAGAAAAAATGTCGTAGGAGCGCTCGCCTCGGTTGGTTTGTTCAATCACCATTGGAACCAGTGCCATAAGAAACCTCCTGACTGTTTGACTGAAACTGTTTGGTTTGACTTGCTCTACCTATAATTTATGCGACGACAGACGCCTTTGCCTTGACTAAGTCCAGTGCCGCCTTGGTTTTCATATCAGCGGCGACATCCTCGGGTGCCACCATGGACTTGACCTGCTCGAGCGGCATGTTGTAGGCGGTGCTCATCCGTTCGTACTCCGCCTCAATCTCCGCCTCGGGCACGCTGACACTCTCCAGCTCCGCAATCTTCTCCAGCGACAAACGCAGCTTGACCTGCCGCTCGGCCTGGGGGCGCAACTGTTGGCGCAGGGTATCCAGGTTCATGCCCGTGTATTTGAAGTAGGTGTTGAGGTCCAGCCCCTGCATACGCAGCCGGTTGTCATAATCCCGGACAAAGTTCTCGGTCTCCTGGACAAACATGGGCTCGGGAATGTCGGCCTGCAGCTTTTCAATCAGCTTTTCGCACAGCTGGTTCTCAAATGCGCTCTCTGCCGCCTTTTCATTCCTTTCCTGCATTTTTGCCTTGATGTCCGCGCGGTATGCATCCAGTGTGTCAAATTCCGAGACGTCCTTGGCAAACTCGTCGTCGGGCTCGGGCAGCTCGCTGACCTTGATGGCGTGGAGCTTGACCTTAAAAATGGCAGGCTTGCCCGCCAGCGTCTTTTCATGGTAGTCCTCGGGGAAGCTCACGGAGACGTCAAACTCGCTGCCGATCTCCTTGCCCGCCACCTGTTCCTCGAAACCGGGGATGAACTGCCCGCTGCCGAGCTTCAGCTCAAAGTTTTCGGCGGTGCCGCCGTCAAAGGGGACCCCGTCCACCGTACCGGCAAAGTCAATGCTCACGGTGTCGCCCTCGGCCGCCGCGCGGTCGGTGACCTCGATTGTGCGGGCATTGCGCTCACGCACACTGTCAACCTCACGGCCAATCTCCTCGTCGGTGACCGGCTCGACCTCTTTTTTGGCTTCCAGGCCAAAGTAGCCCTCGATCTGCACCTCAGGCTTCACATAGACCGTAGCGGAAAGAACGAGCTCGCCCTCGACGCTCACCACATCAAACTCAGGCTGACCGACCGCGGACAGCTCGGCCTCTTTCAGCGCCGCCTCATAAGCCGCGGGCAGGCAGTCGTTGATGGCGTCATCGTAGAACACCCCGCGCCCGTACATTTTCTCTATAATGTTGCGGGGGGCTTTGCCCTTTCTGAAACCGGGCAGGTTCAGGGTCTTTGCCTTTTTGTGAAAAGCACGGTCTACCGCCGCCGCAAAAGTTTCTTTATCTACCGAAAACTCGATTTTGTAGCGGTTGCTTTCCACCAATTCCTTCTTTAACAGGGTCATGTTTGTTCCTCCGAGATCTATCTGTCGTTTGCTTTTGCAACTATATTATTTTACTCCGAAATGCAAATTCTGTCAAGGGTTTTTTCAGAATTCCGATGAAGTTGAGAGCGGGGAAATCAGTTTCGGCAAAAACGCCAGGTGGTCTGCCGTCACCAGGTGTCCGCTCATCTGCCGGTACAAGAGCGGCCCCGGCAGTGTGCTCACGCCGTGAATATGGCCGAAAAAGCAGCGCCGCACCCCCGCCTCTGCCAACAGGTCGGCGATGGGGGCACATACCCGCCCGCCCCAAAGCGGCGGGAAGTGCAGAAAGGCAAGCAGTTCACAGTCGGGGTGACTCTCCCGCAGGGCAGACGCCGCCGCCAGACTGATTTTGAGCCGCTCCGCCTCCCGGTGCACGATTTTGTCATAATCCGCGCCCGGCGGCATGTCAAGGTCGGGGTCGTGGAACCAGCCGCGTGTGCCGCACAGGATGAACGGTTCGCAAAGCCAGGCATTGTTGTGCAGCAGGCGGATGGTCGGGATGGACTTGTCCTCTAAAAACCGATGGATTTTTGCCGTCGTCCCCCACCAAAAGTCATGGTTGCCTCTGAGTAGTACTTTTTGACCGGGCAGGCTGCCCAAAAAGCGCAGGTCCTGCTCCGCCTCGGGCAGGGTCAACGCCCACGAGATGTCACCGGCGACCACCACGGTGTCGGCGTCGGTGACCAGTCCCCGCCATCGCTGCTCCAGTCGCTGCATATACCCCGCCCAGCGCCCCCCGAACACCTCCATTGACTTGTCTTCGTTCGGCGGGTTGGATAGGTGCAAATCCGCGATGACATAAAGTGCCATAGAAGTCTCCTTACAATTTGCATGGTATGGTTCAGGCGGGGTACACTATCATAAGCAACTCACAAAGAAAAGGAGAAAACTATGACCAACCAACCTGATTTCGACAAGAAGAATAGCGCAGACCGCCCGCATGTCCACATTGACGGCATCGTCTGTGATGTCAAAAACTGTATGTATCACGCCAGCCACGACTGCTGCACCGCCCGCCAAATCAAGGTCGGGCATCAGCACGCCGACAACAGCGACGATACCAGCTGCGTCACCTTTGAGCCGAAAGATTCTTACGAAGGGTAAGCCGGAGCGTTATCAGGCAAAGTCAAGCACAGCGCCGGTCATTTGTGACGGGTCAATCACCCCGTCAAAGCGCACCGTCCGCTTGTCCAGACACTGTAAGGGCAAGGGCGGCGGGCAAGCGGTGGCATCCTGCAGCATGGCAAGGGCCGCCAGCTCGTCCCGCGGCTTGGTGCCGGTGAGCGAGGCGTAGACATCGGCGGCAAACTTGTATGGACTGGCGGTGCTGACCACCAGTGTTTGAAAACCTTTGTTTACTTTTCGATGTTCTTCTGCCGCATGGAGCGCGACTGCCGTATGGGTATCACACAGGTACCCGTGTGTCTGAAAGGTATCTTTGATACAGGCGGCGGTTTGCGCTTCATCGGCATAGTAGCCCACAAAGGACTCCCGCAGGCGGGCAAAGTCGGCGCTGCCTAAGCGGTAGCCTCCCCGGCTTGCCAACTCCGTCATCAGGGCGGCGGTCGCCTGCTGTCCGCACAGCAGGTAGAGCAGGCGCTCCACATTGCTGGAGACCAGAATGTCCATCGAGGGGGACATGGTATGGTAGAAGGGTCTGTTGCGGTCGTACACGCCCCGCTCCAAAAACTCGGTCAGCACATGGTTGGCGTTGGAAGCGCAGATCAGGCGGTGAATGGGCAGTCCCATTTCTTTCGCCAGATAGGCGGCAAAGATATTGCCGAAGTTGCCGGTCGGCACACAGACGTCAATGGGCTCGCCCAGGTGAATGGCGCCTTGGTTGACCATTTGGCAGTAGCCATGTACATAGTACACCACCTGCGGGACCAGCCGCCCCCAGTTGATGGAGTTGGCGCTGGACAAAAAGGTGCCCCGTTCGGAGAGGGTGCGCGCCACCTGCTCGCTTGAGAAAATATGCTTGACCCCGCTTTGCGCGTCGTCAAAATTGCCGCGGATGCCCTGGACCGAGACATTGCGCCCACCCTGGGTCATCATCTGCAGCTTCTGCACGGTGCTCACGCCCTCCGAGGGGTAGAACACCTGTATTTTGACCTGCCCGACATCCGCGTAGCCCTCCAGCGCCGCCTTGCCCGTGTCGCCCGAGGTCGCCACCAAGATTAAGGCGGTGCGTGTCTCCCCCGTCTTCCCGAGCGCGCGGACAAACAGGCGGGGCATAATCTGCAGCGCCATATCCTTAAAGGCGGCGGTCGGCCCGTGCCACAGCTCCATGACATGCAGCCCCTCGTCCAAGCGCACCACGGGGGCCGCCCCGTCGGGGAAGCGCTCTGCCCCGTACGCCTGCGTGGTGTCGGCCAGCAGCTCTGCCTCGGTATAGTCGCTCAGGTACAGCCCCATGATTTTTGCCGCCAGGGCAGGGTAGGAAAGGCTTCTGTACGCCTGCAACATTTCTTCTGTCAGGGTGGGAATGACCGCGGGCATAAACAGCCCGCCGTCCGGTGCCAGCCCCTGTTTGATCGCCTGCGCGGACCATACTGATTGTTCGCTTCTGGTAGATGTGTACTTCATTTGGCTCCGTCCTATCATTGTAAATGTGCCTCCGCAAAGCGTGCGGCATTTTTCCAGAAAATTTGTTCGATGGTATCGGGTGACACCCCGACCGCCCGCAGGGCGTCGGCAAGTGCCGGTAGCCGTCCCGCATCCTCCAGCCCGACAGGGCCGTGCGCGATGCCGTCAAAGTCACAGCCCAGACAGAGGTGCGCCTCCCCGCCCAATGACAGCCAGTGGCGGACATGCCGCACCGCGTCCGAGAGAAAGGCCAGTCCCGTACCGCTCAGGTGCTCGGGGACCAGCGACAGCCCGACCAGGCCGCCGCCCGCACAAATGCGGCGAAACTGCTCGTCGGTCAGGTTGCGGGGGTGGCGGCAGAGGCTGTATGCGTTGGAGTGAGAGGCCACCACGGGGCGGTGCGCCTCCTCTGCCAAGGTCAACACCTGCTCGGCCGTTTCCTTGGAGGCATGGGAAATGTCCGGGACGACTCCCAGCTCAAAACAGCGCTGCACCACCCGTATGCCAAAGGCCGTCAGGCCCTGCCCGGTGTCGTGCGCCCCCCCGATCGGGGAGGTTCCGCCCCAGACCAGGGTCAAAAACCGGACGCCGTCCCGGTGCAGTTCATAAAGGCGGGAGAGCTGCCCGCAGAGCAGGCGCGCATCCTCCACCGCAAAGTAGGGTGTGACCGAAAAGTGCCGGATTTTCTGCTTGAAATTTGCCAGGATGGCCCCATACGCCTCAAAGGCGCGCTGGTCGTCCAGATGTTTGTCGCTCCAGACGGCAAACACCTGCCGCGGGGACTCAAACTGCTGCAGGGCATGGTCGTTCACCTGAAGATGGGGGGAGTCAAAGTCAAGCTGCTCATGGTACATGCGGTAGGGCGTGTCGCAATGCAGGTCAAAGTAACGCATAGAATGCTCCTTTCGCTCGATAGGGCATTCTATGCATGAAAGGCGCCGCACATGTGCTTGATCAGCGGGGGTGCCTGAGGGTCTGCGTACACCTCGATGATGTCCAGCCGGCAGGGCTTGCTTGTCGGGTGTGCGGCAAGATAGCAACGGGCAGCCAAAATGATATGCCGCTGCTGCTCGGTACTGACCGCCGCCGCCGGCCTGCCAAAGGGCATGGGGCCGGCAGGGTCCGTCCGGCGGGTTTTGACCTCAATGAAAGCCAGCACATCTTTATTTTCGGCGATAATATCAATTTCATGTCCCAGCGCCTTAAAGTTGCGCCGGAGGATGCGGTACCCGTTTTTTCGCAGAAACGACACGGCGGCATCCTCGCCGAAGCGTCCGGTTCGCTGTTTGTTCGTCTCCATGGCTTAGGGCCGCTCTAAAAACTTCAGAAAAGTTTTGCGGTGCAACGGACAGGGCCCCAGCGCCCGCAGCGCCGCCATATGCCCGGCAGTGCCGTAGCCCTTGTGCGCGGCGAATCCGTAGAGCGGGTACAACCGGTCGTCCTCATAGCAGCGGCGGTCGCGGGAGACCTTGGCGAGGATGCTGGCCGCCGCGATGGAGCAGGAGAGGGCATCCCCTCCCACCACCGCCGCCGCCGGCACAGGCAGGTTCCGCACGCAGTTGCCGTCCACCAGCGCAAAGTCGGGCGGCAGCGGCAGCGCCTCGAGGGCGCGCCGCATGGCGAGCATGGTGGCGTTCAGGATGTTCAGCCGGTCTATCTCCTGCGGCGAGGCCGACGCGATGGCATACGAGAGGGCGTTGGCAATGATCATATCAAAAAGTTGCTCGCGCTTCTTTTCACTCAGTTTTTTAGAATCATCCAGCCCCGGGATGACCGCATCACGGGGCAAAATGACCGCCGCGGCAAACACCGGGCCGGACAGCGGACCTCTGCCCGCCTCGTCCACACCGGCGATGGCGCGGTAGCCTTGGGCGGCGTAACCTTCTTCCAGCAAAAAATGGGGCATGGTCTCATTCAGGTCTTTCCAGCGAAATGCGCCCGACCTGTCCTCCCCTGAATTCATCCAGCAGCATTTGCGCGGTGCGCAGGGTGTCAATTTCCCCGCCCCGCACGACATACCCGCGTTTTTTCCCCACCGCCAAGAACAGTTCTGCCGGGCTGCACGCCCGCACGTCTGCCTCCGCCAGCTTGTACCGCAGGGCAAACTCGCCGGGGGCGATCGCCTGCAGCCGCTCGCACAGAACCGGGGCAAGCTCCTCCACGTCCAGTATCTGGTCCCTGATAGCGCCGGTGAGGGCTAAGTTTTCACCCACCAATCGGTCCTCGAATTTCGGCCATAGCACGCCGGGCATGTCCAGCAGGCTCAGCCCGATTGAGGTGGAAATCCATTGACGGGCCATGGTGACCCCCGGCCGGTCCTCCACTTTGGTGCGCTTCTCCCCCGCCAAGCGGTTGATGAGGGAGGATTTCCCCACGTTGGGGATGCCCACCACCATGGCGCGCAGCCGCCTGCCCTCCATGCCCTTGGCTTGGTAGCGGCTGATTTTCTCTTTCAGCTTGCCTCGGATGGTGCCGGCAATGCCGGAGAGCCCCTCGCCGGTGATACAGTCAATCGGCAGGCAGACCTGCCCCTCTCTTTGGGCGGCCGCCACCCACGCGGCGGTGGTCCCGGGGTGCGCGAGGGAGCATTTATTGAGCAGCGTCAGCGTGGGCTTCTCGCCCAGCAGACGGCGGATTTCAGGGTTCCTCGAGCTGGCGGGAATTCGCGCGTCCAGCAGCTCCAGCACGATGTCCACATCGGGCAGGCACTCGGCGATCAGCCGCCGGGTTTTCGCCATGTGTCCGGGAAACCATTGGATTACCTGACCGGGCATCGCGCCCCTCCTTTCTCAGAAACAAATCTTCTCACTCGACCCTGCCGAATTTTCTGGGCGGCAACACACGCAGCACCACCCGCCCCAGCACCGCGCGCTGGTCAATGGTGCCGAAAGCACGGCTGTCCGAGGAGTCGTTGCGGTGGTCCCCCATGACAAACAGCTGTCCCGGCGGCACGGTCACCTCCAGGGGGGCGTAGCCGTAGCCCGGCAGCGCGTCCCCGGTATAGACATAGGGCTCGTCCAGCTCCACACCGTCCACAAACACACTGTCGTGGGTGATCCGCACCGTTTGCCCCTCCACGGCAATGACCCGCTTGACCAGCGGGGTGGTGTAGTGCAGGTCCTCATCGTCGAACACCACAATATCGCCCGGCTTCGGGGTATACATAAAATCGGAGATGATCAGGTGCTCCCCGGCCGCCAGCGTCCGGTCCATGGAGGGACCGACCACGATGGAATGGCGCACGAAAAAGGTGGTGATGAGCAGGACCGTCATCACGGTGAATGCCATCAGCTCAATAAATTCGTAACAATAGGTCGCCACCCGATATAAGAGCGAGCGGGAGGGAAATGTTGTGTCTGTTTGCATGGTGCCTCCTTCAGCGCTCCAGCAGCACACCCATCAGCCGGGTGCCGTCTGCCAGAGAATACCCCGTCCCTGCCGCCGAAGCCTCGGTGAACACGGGCACTCCCGCCGCCCGCCGCCCGGAGCGGTAGAGCATAAAGGGGACCGGGTCCATGGTGTGCGTGCGCAACGCCACCGGGGTGGGGTGGTCGGGCAGTGCCAAAATGGCGAACGGCTCATCCAGCCCACGCAAAAAGTGTAGCAACGGGGTCAGGACCCGCTCGTCAATCAACTCGATCGAGCGGACCTTGTTCTCTGTTTCGCCGCGGTGACCGCACTCGTCGGGTGCTTCAATGTGGATATAGACCAGGTCCTTGCCCGCACGGAACGCGGCCATGGCCGCCTCTGCCTTGCCCGTGAAGTTGGTATGAATGTTGGCGGTCGCTCCCGGCACGTCAAGGCTGGTCATACCGGCGCAGAGGGCAATGCCCTTGATCAGGTCTACCGCCGAGATGACCGCCGCGTCCAGCCCCCACTTTTCCGCAAAGGAGGGCAGGGCGGGCTTTTTGCCCGCGCCCCAGATCCACAGCGAGTTGGCCGCCCGCAGTCCCCGCGCCCGCCGCGCCACATTGACGGGGTGGGATTGCAGCAGCTCGTAACTGCGGCGCATCAGCTCATAAAAGGGCTGCCCTTCCGTCCCCCGGGGCAGGTAGTCGGTGATCTGCCTGCCGATGATATCATGCGGGCGGGCAAAGGGGTACCGGTCGGACGCCCCTGTCCACAGCAGGCAGTGGCGATAGCTCACCCCCGCATGCAACTGCCGCTCAGGGGTCCCGAGCTCCGCCTGCAGGGCGGCCATCAGCTCCCCGGCCTCGGCGGTGGAAATCTCGTCGGAGGAGTGGTCGAGCATGGTTTTGCGGTCATAGTCCTCCGCATCGCTCAAGGTCACGAGGTTGGCGCGAAACGCCACGTCCTCCTGCCCCATGGAAAGCCCCATGCTCACTGCCTCCAGCGGGGATCGTCCTTTGGAATACAGCCGCGGGTCATACGATAAAATGGACAGGTTGGCGGTGTCGCTTTCCGGCACCATCCCCGCGGGGACATGAGAGACCAGCCCGACCAGCGAGTCGGCAGCCAACGCATCCATGGTGGGCTTGCGGGCGGCTTCCATGGGCGTCCGGTCCCCGAGTTCCCTGATGGGGCGGTCAGCCATCCCGTCGTAGACAATGATTAAATACTTCATGATACTCTCGTTACCAAGCGGTCCTCTCTGTTTACTGCTTCTATCAGTATAACAAAAGCGAGGGGTGAATACAATATATTTTCAAGAAAAGAATTAATTTCTTAAAAAAGACTTGCTTTTTAAAAAACACTGTGATACAATACCACTGTTATGCGCACTGCGCAAAAAGAATGAAGTAGAACAGTCCTCTGCGACCTGCTCCGCATGAATGTTCGGATATGAAGGAGGAGCCTATCCATGGACCAATTGAGGGCTTTTACAAATGAGCAACTGAAAGCGGAAGTCCCCGCTTTCAAAATCGGTGACACCGTTCGCATTCACAACAAAATCAAAGAGGGCGCCCGCGAAAGAATCCAGATGTTTGAGGGCACCGTGATCGCCAAGCGCGGCGGCGGCATCTCCGAGACATTCACCGTCCGTCGTATCTCTTACGGCTGCGGCGTGGAGAAAACCTTTCCGCTCCACTCGCCCAATGTGGACAAAGTAGAAGTGATCCGCGCCGGCAAAGTGCGTCGCGCCAAGCTGTACTATCTCCGCGACAGGGTGGGTAAGAAAGCGAAAGTCAAAGAAAAAATCGATAGGTAAGCTACTCCGCCGCTGTTCACAGCGGCGGTTTGCTTTTTTTATCCCACTCAGCACATCCGCTCGGGCAACTGTTGCCCCCCGAGCAGGTGGAAGTGCAGGTGGCGCACCGACTGACAGCCGTGCTCCCCGATGTTGGTGATGAGCCGGTAGCCCTTTTGCAGGCCGGCTGCCGCTGCAATTTTCGGGATGGCCTCGAAAATCCGTGCCAGCTCGGCGCTGTTCTCGGCGCTCACCTCGTCCGCCGAGCCGATATGCCGCTTGGGAATGACCAGAATGTGCACCGGGGCCTGCGGGTGGATGTCATAAAAGGCGAACACCGCCTTATCCTCATAGACAGACCGTGAGGGGACCTCCCCCCCGGCAATGCGGCAAAAGAGACAGTCCATATGTGTGCTCCTGACAGTGTACTCGGGCGGCACCGCTCCGGCGGAGCGCGCCTGTCCCTACCCCAATGATATCACAAACAGGTGCGTAATGCAAGAACGAATGACAGAAGCCCTCCCCGCCCCCGACACCGTTCGGGACCTGTGGCAGTCCCTCAGGGAGGCGGAGGCCCCCTTGGTGGTCTATGGCATGGGGGACGGTGCGGATAAGCTGACCGCCAGGCTTTCGCAACTAAATCTTTCGGTGGCAGACTACTTTGCCAGCGACTCCTTCGTGCGCGGGCAGTCCTTTCACGGCAAGCCCCTGCGCACCTTCCGGCAAATCAAGGAAACATACAGCCGCCCCATCATCCTGCTGGGCTTTGCCACCAAACAGCCGGATGTCATGCAGGCCATTTGGAACATGGCGCAAAGTGACACCCTGTTCATTCCCGACCTGCCCGTGTGCGGGGAGACCTATTTTGACGCCGCCTTTTATGCGGCGAACTTTGAGCGGCTCTACAGGGTCTATCATCTGCTCGCCGACGACAAATCAAAGCGGGTCTTTGAAACGGCGATCGCCGCCAAGCTCTACGGCCGTGTGCCCGACCTGTTTGCCCATACCGACACGCCGGAGAACGTCACCGCCCCCCTGCACCCTCACCGCTACCGCACAACGGTGGATGCGGGGGCGTATAACGGCGACACCGTCCGTACCCTGTTAGTCCAAAATCCGGCCATCCGGCGGATACACGCGCTGGAGCCGGACGCCGGGAATTTTGCCAAGCTGCGCGCCTACGCCCAGACCGTGCCTCACACGGAGATTGTCTGCCACCGTGCCGCGGCCTGGGACAGTGTCGGGAGTGCCCCGTTCGGCAGGGCGGGGAACCGCGGCGCCGCCCTGTTCGGGCGCACCCATGCCTCACGCCCGGACAGCGTGCCGCTCGTCACGATAGACCGGCTGTGCGCGGGGGAGCGGGTGGATTTTATCAAGTATGATGTGGAGGGGGCGGAAGTCCGCGCCCTGCAGGGGTCGGCCCAAACCATTGCCGCCTCCCGACCCGAGCTGCTCTTGTCGCTCTATCACCGCAGTGAGGACCTGTTTGAGCTGCCCTTGCTGGTGGCGCAGCTTTGCCCCGACTACCGCCTCTACCTGCGCCGCCCGCCCTGCCTGCCGCTGTGGGAGCTGAACCTGCTTGCCGTGCCGAAAGAGGCGCACACAAATAATGAAAGCCCGATGGGCATACCATGATCAGGGGAACCATGATGAAACCTGAATTGCTTTCCCCCGCGGGGGATATGGAGAAATTGCAAGCGGCGCTTTTGTACGGCGCCGATGCCGTCTATTTGGCGGGTGAGGCGTTTGGGATGCGGGCGGCGGCCGACAACTTTTCGCTGCCCGAGCTGCGGGAAGCGCTTGCCTATGCCCACCGACTCGGAAAAAAGGTCTACCTGACCGTCAACACCATGCCCCGGGAGTTCGAGTACCCCGCCCTGCGGGCGTATCTGTCCGCGCTCCGGGAGAGCCCGCCGGACGCCCTCATTGTGGCGGATGTGGGGGTGCTGGCACTGGCGCGGGAGGTGTTGCCGGGCGTGCCGCTGCACATCTCTACCCAGGCCAATACCGTCAGTGCCGCCGCCTGCCTGGCCTGGCGGGCGCTGGGAGCCACCCGGGTGGTGCTGGCGCGCGAGCTGACGCTGGAGGAAATCAGGCACATCAGGGCGAGCCTCCCCCCCGACTTTGAGCTGGAAGTGTTCGTGCACGGATCCATGTGCGTGTCGTACAGCGGCAGGTGCCTGCTCTCCGGCCACCTCACCGGCAGGGACGCCAACCGCGGCATATGCGCGCAGCCCTGCCGCTGGCAGTACCGCCTGCGGGGGGAGCTGGTGGAGGAGAAGCGGCCGGGGGCCCCCCTCCCCATTGAGGAGGCGGATGGCGAGACCTTCATTTTGTCCTCCAAGGACCTGTGCATGATCGAATACATTGACCAACTGGCGGCGGCGGGCATTACCTGCTTCAAAATTGAAGGGCGCGCCAAAAGCGCCTACTATACGGCAATTATCACCAATACCTACCGACTGGCGATCGATGCCTGGGCGGCGGGGAACTTTGCCGTGAACCCCCTGTGGCTGGCGGAGCTGGAGAGTGTCGCGCACCGCACCTACGGCACCGGCTACTTCTTTGCCGAGGCGCGTACCGAACCCAACCTCACGGAGAGTACCGGCTATATTGGGGAGAAGGCTTATGTCGCTACCGTCCTTTCCTACGACAGCGGCACCAGAGAGGCGCTCTGCCTGCAGCGCAACAAGTTTTTCGCCGGGGACACCCTGGCCTACCTCACCCCGGGCCGGCTCAGCCGCCCGTTTGTGGCGGAGCGGTTGTTTGACGAGGCACACCAACCCATCGACAGCACCCCCCACCCCGCCATGCGCTTTTTTATAGCGCTGCCCTTTGCCGCGCAACCCGGCGACATCATTCGGGCTGTCCGCTGAGCACGCGGCCCCCTGACGGAGCGCAAAAAACCGACCGAACGCACGAGGAGGTATCCTGAACATGCTGTGGATTGAACTGTTGAAAGCGATGTTGATTGGGCTGGTGCAGGGCATTACCGAATGGTTGCCCGTCTCCAGCACCGGCCATATGATCCTGCTCAACCAACTCCTGACGCTCGATGTCAGCGAGAGTTTCATGGAACTGTTTTTGGTAGTGATCCAGCTGGGGTCTATTCTGGCGGTCGCCGTGCTGTATTTTCGCACCCTCAACCCCTTTTCAAAGCAAAAAAGCCCCGCGGAAAAAAGGCAGACCCTGTCGCTGTGGGGCAAGGTACTGGTCGGGGTGATTCCGGCGGCGGTGCTCGGCTTTTGGCTGGACGACTGGTTCAACAGACACTTTTATACGCACACGGTGGTGGCCGCCGCGCTCTTGGTGTACGGTGTGCTCTTTATTGTGCTCGAGCGGCTGATGGCGGGCCGCCCCGAACCGGACGCGGGGTGCGCCGAGCTCAGCTACCGCACCGCCCTTGGCATCGGGCTCTTTCAAGTGCTCTCCCTCATCCCCGGCACCTCTCGTTCGGGGTCTACCATCCTGGGCGGGCGCATCCTCGGCGTGAGCCGAAAGACAGCCGCGGAGTTTTCCTTTTTCCTTGCCATCCCCGTCATGGCGGGCGCCTCCCTGCTCAAAGCGGGCAAGTTTTTCCTGGCGGGCAACACCTTCTCCGACACCGAGTGGCTGGTGCTGGCGGTGGGGTGCCTGGTGGCCTTTTTCGTCTCCCTGGTCGCCATTTCCTTTCTCATTGACTTTGTCCGCCGCCACACTTTCGAGGTATTTGGCTGGTACCGCATTGTCCTTGGCGCCACGGTGCTGCTGTTTTATTTTTTCTGAGACCGTATTATCGGCGCTAAAAAAGCCGCGGCAGGATCTCCTGCCGCGGCTTTTTTCTTGGTTCGGTGTGTCGGCCCCTCATGGGCACTCATGCAGCGCGTGCCAGTTGATCGGCTCACGCCCGCTCTCACGCAGAAAGTCGTTGGTTTTTGAAAAGTGACGGCAGCCGAAAAAACCTTGGTAGGCTGACAGGGGACTGGGGTGCACCGCCTCTAACACCAGGTGGCGGGGATTTTGCACCAGCGCCTTTTTGGCGCGGGCATGACTGCCCCAGAGCAGAAACACCACAGGCTGGCTGCTTTGGTCCAGCAGGCGGATGACATGGTCGGTCAGGATTTCCCACCCCTGCCCGGCATGGCTCATGGGCTGACCCTGTCTGACCGTCAGGGTGGTGTTGAGCAGCAGCACCCCCTCTTTCGCCCACGCGGTCAGCTCGCCCGAGGGCGGGGGCAGGACCCCCGCATCGTCCCGCAGCTCTTTGAAGATATTTTGCAGGGAAGGGGGTAGGGGCACCCCCGCCCGCACCGAAAAGCACAGCCCGTGCGCCTGTCCCGGCTGGTGGTAGGGGTCCTGCCCGAGGATGAGTGCCTTGGTGCCCCCGTAGGGGGTGTAGCGAAAGGCACTAAAAATATCCTGCATCGGCGGGTAGACCGCCTGCCCGGCATACTCTTTTTTGAGGAACTCCCGGAGTCGCAGGTAATACTCTTTTTGAAATTCCGGTCCGAGCAGTGCGTCCCAATCGTTTTGAAAAGTGACCATAGGCACCTCCGTATACCCTCATTGTAGCACAAGCGGGCCCCTTTTGCAATCCGAAACAGAAAAGCGCCGCCGCAACTTTTCGGGCAAGTTGCGGCGGCGCTTTCTTCCTCATCAGCCAAACCGGCTTTCAATCACCCGCTCACAGCAATCGGGGGAGTAGCGCCAGTGTGTCAGGTGCGTGGTGGTTTTGGGGTCGATGAAGTACTGGATGGGCTTGGGTTGGAGTCCCGAGGTGTGCGAATCAATAATAATGAGCTTGATTTTCATTTTTTCCGGGATGATGCTTTTGATATACACCGCCGCGCTTTGGTTGATCTGCACCCCCTCCTTCAGCTCGGCTAGTCCCGCCAAATTGGGGGTCAGCTCGACAAACACCCCGTAGCTTTCAATGCTCCGCACCGTCCCCGCCACCGTCTGCCCCGGGGTAAAGAGCATGGCGTTTTCTTCCCAGGTGCCCAGCAGCTCGCGGTGGGAGATGTAGATTCTGCCCCCCTCGTCAATGTTTTTCACCACCGCCAGAATCCTGTCCCCCGGGTTGAAACGCACCCGCGGGTGGGAGATGCGGGAGACCGAGATACTGTCAATGGAGAGCAGGGAGACGATCCCGCAGCCGATATCCACAAAGGAGCCGAAGTTTTCAAGGTGGGTCACACAGGCGGAGATGATATCCCCCGGCATCAGCGTGGCTATGTAGTTGAGGGCGCATTCCCGTTGTGCCGCCCGGCGGGAGAGCACGGCACAAAGCTCGCCGTCCTCCCGTCGGGTGAAGCCGATGATCTTGAAGCAAACCGGCTTGCCCACCCTGGTCAGCACGGCGATGTCCTTGACCTCCTCATTGCCCGGAGAGTAGAGTACCTCCTCCTTGGGCATCACCCCCGGAATCCCGCACAAATCAAAGTGCAGCCGGAACTCATTGTCGCAGAGCAGGGCGACCGATTCGAGGATTCTCTGGCGCTCAAGGGCCTTCTCGAGTCCGGCCTTGCAGGACAGGTACTCGTGGTTTTCGCAGCTGGAGATGAGTGTCCCCTCAACATGATAGCGGTTCAACATGGCGACTCCTTTTTCTTCTCAATCATATATTTGGTGCTTGATAGATTAAATATATGAGACAGAGGCGCCGGATAGAAGCAAAAAGGAAAAGCCGCCAATCATAGAAAAAATTCGACGGCAATCATACGGAGATTGCCGTCGCTTCCTGCGGTTTACATTAACCGATATTTTCAATCACTTCTTTTGTCTTGTCATGTCCGCTCGTATACACCCGCGCAGATGTTTGATACCCCTTTGCCTCAAAGTCGCTTTGCAGGCCGAAACTGATGGAAATGGCGGCGTTCACCTGTCCCATGACGGCGTCGTCCAGGTGCCCCATCTTCTCCTTGAGCCGTTTCTTGTCCAGGGTTCGGATCTGTTCCAGCAAAATGACCGAGTCCTTGGCAAGCCCGACTTCCTCCGCATAGATGTCGATGTGGGTGGGAAGTCGTGTTTTGCCCATCTTGCTGGTGATGGCAGCGGCAATGACGGTCGGGCTGTAGCGATTGCCCACATCATTTTGAACAATCAACACCGGGCGCAGACCCCCTTGCTCGCTGCCGATGACCGGGCTCAGTTCCGCATAGTAAATATCTCCGCGCCGTATGTTCATACTCTTTTTTTGCGCCACAAGTACGCTTCCTTTCTTGATTCAGACTTGAGATCAGCGTTTTGTCTAACACTATTGTAGCCATCACGATAGGGTGTTTAATCAGATAATTCATGGAAAATGATCTCACTACTATTGTATGAAAAGAAAGGGAATTGTGTTTTTTTGTCGCAAAGTCAAATGCGCAAGCCAAACGGAAAGGCTTGGCTTGCGCACATGGCGCAGTTAATCGTGGTCGACCAGTTCTTCTCTTTCACGCGACCGGAAGAGCAGCGAGATGCACCAAAGACCTGCCAGTCCAACAATTGTGTAGACAATCCTGCTTGCAACGGCATCCTGGCCGCCGCAGACCCAGGCAACAACATCAAAAGCAAACAACCCGATACTGCCCCAGTTGAGTGCGCCGATGATGGAGAGGACCAGTGCAATTCTGTCAAAAACCATGGTTATTTGAACCCCCTTTACAGTTTCAGCATACTGAAAACCGTTCACAGAAAAGTATGGTGTGCCGTGAAAACGGTTCTGTAACTAATCATAACCCAAAAAGGGGCATTCATGCATTGCCCTGTGTGAAAACAGCAAAAGCAGGGCAAAAATGACGCAAAAAGAAACAAACCCCCCGCTTTTTCGCTCATTTTAGAGACCGACCGCTACCGAGGGGCTTTTTCAAACAGAGTGTAGGCAAGGGCACACGACCACCTGTTTGCCCTGCCGTGTGTCAATAAGTGTTGGCGCAGCGTTCAGTGTTCCGAAAAATCGGGCACATGAAGCCCGAAATGCTCCTTCAGCTTTTCCAGCGCCTTTTTCTCAATCCGGCTGACATACGAGCGGGAGATATCCATCATCGCCGCCACCTCCCGCTGGGTTTTCGGGGGGCAACTGCCCAGCCCATAGCGCAGCACCACGATCTGCCGCTCACGCTCCGCCAGCACATCGCGGATGAGGGAGTAGACTTTTTCGGCGTGTAGCTTCAGGTCGAGGTCCTCCGCGATGGTGTCGTCGGTGCTGATAATGTCGATATAGGTCAGCGGGTTGCCGTCACGGTCAATGTCGATGGTGTCGTTGATGGATACTTCACAAGACAATTTCTTCTGTGCGCGAAAAAACATGAGAATCTCATTTTGAATGCATTTGGCGGCATAGGTGGCAAAGCGCGCGCCGTTGTCGGTATCGTAGGTATCAATGGCCTTGATGAGCCCCAGACTGCCGATCGAGATCAGATCGTCTGGGGAGTGGTAGGAGGCGTAGTACTTGCGTACAATATGCGCCACCAGCCGCAGGTTGTGCTCGATCAGGATGGCGCGCGCCTGCCCGTCGCCCGCCGCCAGTTTGTCAAACATCTCGCGCTCCCCGGCGGGACTTAGCGGGGGAGGAAAGTTTTGTCCGGTATTGATGCCTAAAATGATGGAGATGAAATTCAAGATGACAGATGCCATGTGATACATCGCAATCCTCCTTTGCACACCGACAGACCGTATCATCTTACTATATGCGGCAGAGGGCTTGTTTGTTGCCAAAAAGTCCGCCCCCCTTTTTGCCAAACAAAAAAAAGGCCGCCCCCATGGGGGCGACCTGTGAAAGCGGAAAAGTCGAAAGATTAGTTGTACGAGCCCAGCTCAACCACCAAATCGGTGATGCGCTTGAAGTCTGCCAGGCTGGCGCTGTTGGGGATGGAGTGGTCGGTGGAGTAGATGTAGCCCGACCCTTCCTTCAGGATGGGAATCACGCGCCGTACCTCGGCCTCCAGTTGGTCGGGGTGGTTCCAGAGCAGGGCGTTGATGCCGCCGCGCATGGCGAGCTCCCGTCCGTAGGTCTGCTTGATCTTGACCGGGTCCATGCCCGCCTTCACCTCAATGGGGTGCAGGCAGTCGATGCCGATGTCAATGAGGTCCGGGATCAGGGGTTCAATGTACCCGCAGGAGTGCAGCTCCACCACCATGCCGTGCTCATGCGCCCAATCCGTCGCTTTCTTATGGTAGGGCTTGAGCAGTTCACGGTAGATATCGGGCGAGAAAAAGCCCTTTTCCTTGTAGCCCATATCATCGGGCCAATGAATGCCGTCAAACTTGTACCCTGCCGCCAGAATCATCTCCGCCAGCTCCAGCTGCACCGACAGGTAGTGGTCAAACATGTCGCGGATCCAGTCGGGATCTTCATACATGCCGATCAGGACATTCTCCAGCCCGGTGGACCAGGAGTGCGTCACGTCAAAACCGAACCAAAGGTTCAGTTGGCGGTACTCGCCATTCCGCTCCCAGGTGGGGTAGGCGGACTTTAAGTAGTCCCAGTCGATGCGGTCGGGGGTCGCCTTCATACGAGCCTTGGCTTCCTCCCAGCGCTCGGGAGAGGTGATATAGTACTCTAAAAACTGCGGGGTGCTGTCCTGGTGCTTAAAGAACTTCAGCGTGGCGCCCCACTTGGTCTTTTGAATTTTGTATGTCTCGGTTTCCTCGAGGACGGTGGTCTCATACAGGGGCGAGTTCTCGAGCATGTACGCATGCCTGATATCAAATCCGAAAAACTTTTGCCAGGTGACATTTGCCGGCATGCCCTCGCGGTGCCAGCGCTCCACCGTGCCTGCCCAAGCAGAGTCGTAGAGCGGAATACGGTCTACTTCCTGCCGCTTGATGGCACGTAGAAAGCGTTCGCGGGAGGTGAGTTGTGTCATGCCCCGCACCTCACGCACGCTTGCCCAGCAGAGCCAGCGCTACTTCGGCGGCAGAGGCCGCATCGGAGGTATACGCGTCGGCGCCAATCTCGTCGGCAAAGGACTGGGTAATGGGCGCGCCGCCCACCATCACTTTGACCTGGTCCCGCACACCGGCCTCTTTGAGCGCCTCCATGACATCTTTCTGTGCCATCATGGTGGTGGTCAACAGGGCAGACAGGCAAACCAACTGGGGATGGTGCTCCTTGACCGCCGCCACCACTTTGGCGCTGTCGCAGTCCACGCCAAGGTCAATGACTGAAAGCCCGGCACCCTCCAGCATCATCTTCACTAAGTTTTTGCCAATGTCGTGCAGGTCACCCTTCACCGTGCAGATGAGCGCGGTCCCCACCGGCTCTACCCCCTCGGCGGCCAGCGCGGGCTTGAGGATGGCGAGCGCCATGTTCATGGCACGTGCGGCAATCAGCACCTCGGGAACATAGACCTCATTGGCCTTGAACTTTTGCCCGATCACACCCATGCCGGCAATCAGCGCGCGATTGAGAATCTCCTGCGGGCTGACACCGTCCTTGAGGGCGGCGTCGACCATGGCGGATAGGTCCTTTCCCTTGCCTTTTTGCAGCAACAGTGACATTTCTTCAAAATTGTGCATTGTGTGACTCCTTTTCATAACTTTGACAGAATTGGTATTCGTCATTTGGATGAAACATATAGAAAGACGGCGCGCGCTCCGGCACCTGCCGAGTGCTCTTACAGATGCTCGGCGATTTTATACCCCGTCCCAGCCAGGCACTCAATGACCCGGCGGTTCATCAGCTCGCTCGACTTGCGGTTGATGCGGCAGATGTGTGTGGGCACATTGTTTGCCATGGGCGTACTGCCCGGTTTGGTGCAGTGGTAGAGGATTTCAGCCGCGTCGGCGGTGCGGGGGGAGATACTGATGAGGTAGCGCAGAATGGACCGCTCAATCCGGGTGAGCGGCAGGGGCGTCCCGAAAAAGGTGGGGCAGTCCAAAAAAATGTTGTCCGCCGCGCCATATGCCGCCAGATGCACCGGGTCAAGCCCGGTGGCGTCCCGCCGGATTTTCAGCAGTTGCTCCACCATGGAGGCGGGCGAGTAGGGGGGACGGATGATGTACTCGGAGGGGTCGGGCAAGGTCTGTTGCGCGTGGCTCTTGTCCAGCAGGCTGACCACCGGCAGGGCAGGGTACTTGCTCCTCAGGGTCTGACAGAGCCGCGGCGGCTTGTCGGGCGAAAAGGGCGAGACGAGAAAGACAAGGCTCACCTTGCCCGCCTCAATCAGGCAATCCAGTTTTCTGTAATTGCACCCATCGCTGTGAATGCCGAAACGAAAAAAGATCAAGCGAAACCTGAGCAGCACGGCCGGGTCACTGTCAACGATGTGAATCATAGCAACACCCCTGCTTCATAGTATAACAACTTCCCATTTGGTTTGCAATGTTTTTTATATTTTTTTTTGTAAAAAACCCGCTTTTTTCAGACTTGACAGACACGCGCGTGTTGGGTATAATCGTTGGTGAATAGGGGGGGCGTATGGAACATATCATGATCACCGGCGGCTCAAGAGGCATTGGCGCCGCCATGGTGCAGGCATTTGCCCGGGCAGGGTACCGCGTGTCCTTCACCTATCACACCTCTCTGTCGGCCGCCGAACAGGTGGCGGCTATCAGCGGGGCTTTTGCCGTGCCGGCCGACGTCCGGGACGAGCGCGCGGTGCGCGCGGCATTTGCGCGGGCAGAGGCGCAAAACGGTCCCTTTGACGGGCTGGTCAACAATGCCGGCATTGCCGGCTACGGCCTCTTTACCGACTGCACCTATGAGGCGTGGCAAAATATGATGGCGGTGCATGTGGGCGGGGCCTTTCTCTGCACCCGGGCGGTGTTGGGCGGCATGATTTCCCGCAAAAAGGGTAAAATCATCAACATCTCCTCGGTGTGGGGCATGGTGGGCGCCTCCTGTGAGGTGGCGTACGCCACCTCCAAAGCTGCCCTCATCGGCATGACCAAGTCCCTGGCAAAGGAGCTCGGCCCCTCCGGCATCACGGTCAACTGCATCGCCCCGGGCGTCATTGACACCGACATGCTGGCGGACTGCGACAGCCGGACCATCGGGGCGCTCGTGGACAGCACGCCGCTGGGGCGGCTGGGCACGGGGCAGGATGTGGCGGCTACGGCGCTCTTTTTAGCCGGCCCGGGCGGGGACTTTGTCACCGGACAGGTGCTTTCCCCCAACGGCGGGTTTGTCATCTGAGGCCTCCCCGAGCCGGTTAGGTCCGCGGGCGCGCCGGGGACGTGCTTGAGCGGCGCGGCTCCCGCAATGTTTTTTCGGTTTGGCTATTGCATTTTTGACGAGCTTTTGTTATACTATTGATATAAGAGATTCCGAATATAAGATAGGGCCATACTAGCCGGGGTGTTAGCGGTACCTTGTACCTGCAATCCGCTATAGCAGGGGTGATGCCCTTCGCAGGGTGTCTTTTGTGTGGACTGTCACGTTTGCGCTGTGTTGAAGAACGGGTCTTGTGCAATCGGGCGCTGTGAACCATGTCAGGTGGGGAACCAAGCAGCATTTAGCAGTGGTTCCGATGTGCCGCGAGGTTGCCTGTTTGGAGCAGCAAGGACGGAGGACGCGCGGAAGAGGTCATTCAAAGGAGTGGCGTATGGCTCTTTCTTATATTCGGAGAGACAAGTAAGGCATTGTCAGGGTGCAGGCATACGTGGGGTATCCCTCACTTGCCGGCACCCTTGCATTATGGGGAGGAGGCTTTATGTACCGCGCTTTGTACAGAAAATGGCGGCCGCAGACCTTTACCGACGTGTGCGGCCAAAAGCAAGTGACCGATGTGCTGCAGTACCAGGTCACATCCGGTCATGTCTCCCATGCCTACCTTTTTTGCGGCTCCAGGGGAACGGGCAAGACAAGCTGCGCCAAGATTCTGGCGCGGGCGGTCAACTGCGCCGCGCCCCGGGACGGCAACCCCTGCAACGAGTGCGAGGCCTGCCGCGCCATCACGGAGGGGCGCGCGGTGGATGTCATTGAGATGGACGCCGCCTCCAACAACGGCGTGGACAATGTCCGCGACCTGCAGGAGGAGATTGTGTTCACCCCCGCCGAGCTGAAGTACCGCGTGTACATCATCGACGAGGTACACATGATGTCCGCCAGCGCCTTTAACGCGCTGCTCAAAACGCTGGAGGAGCCCCCCGCGCATGTGCTGTTCATTTTGGCGACCACCGAGCTGCAAAAGCTGCCCGCCACCATTGTTTCCCGCTGTCAGCGCTTTGACTTCCGCCGGATCGCCACGGCGACCCTGATGGCGCAACTGCAAAAAATCGCCGAGGCCGAGGGCATCGCCCTCCACGAGGACGCCGCCCGCCTGATCGCCCGCATGGCAGAGGGGGGGATGCGCGACGCCATCAGCCTCTTGGAGCTCTGCGCGGGCACCGAGCAGGCAGTCACCCTGGAGCGGGTGGAGCAGGCGGTCGGGGCGACGGGGCGCGAACAGGTCTACCGCATGGTCGAGGCGATTGCCGCCATGAACTATGAGGAGATTTACGAGGTCATCGACGAGGCGGCCATGTCGGCGTCCGATATAGGGACGTTCTGGCAGGCGCTTGCCGACTGCTACCGGGAGATGACGGTGCTCACCCTGCTTGACACCGCGGCGGAGTACTTAGACCTGACCGACCATGAGTATGAGCGTCTGAAAGCCCTGTCGGGGCATTTTACCCTCTCCACCCTACTGTACCACAGCAAGATGCTGGAGGATGCCGCCCAGCAGCTGCAGCGAGGCACGCAAACAAGACGCGCCGTCGCCGAGATGACCCTGACCCGCCTGTGCGAACCCAAACTGGACGGGTCGGTGGAAGCCCTGCTGGCGCGCATACAGGAGCTGGAAAAAGAGGTGGCCAAGCTACGGCTCCAATCCCCGGCGGCACCTCAGCCGGACGCCCCGGTCAAAGCACCGAAGGCACCCAAGGAGAATACCATACAGCAAGCCCCGGTAAAGAAAAAGGCGACCGAACCGAAAGCCGCCGACGGGCAGGGCACACCCGTCCCCGACTGGCAGCGTGTGGTGGCGGAGTTTGAACAGCTCAAACCCCACTACAACGGGGTACTGCGCCAGGCGCAGGTGGGAATCGACGAAAACGGCGCGCTGGTGCTGCGGGTGAAGCGTGACTTCATGGCGGCGATGCTTGAGCGGGACGCCGAGGCGATACAAATGCTGTTGGCGCTGGTGCGAAAGGTTGCGCCCGCCCCCCTGCCCACCCGTGTCAGCTTTGCCGACAACGGGGCGGCAGAGGGCGACGAAATTTCTTTCTAAAAAAGTCATACACCGAAAATGCAACGCAACAATCGGAGGTTTCTATGAAAGTCAGATTACCCAAAGGCGAGGGCCCGCAGAACATGCAGTCCATGCTGAAACAAGCGCAGAAAATGCAGGAGGACATGGCCGCCCTGCAAGAGGAGCTGGAGAACAGGACCTATGAGGTTTCTGCCGGCGGCGGCGCCGTTGTCCTGAAGATGAGCGGCAAGCGCGAGCTGTTGGAGATGACTATTTCCCCGGAGATTGTCGATCCCGACGACGTGGAGACCCTGCAGGACATTCTGACAGCCGCCGTCAACCAAGCCATCAAGAAGGTGGACGATACCGCCGGCGAGGAAATGGCCAAGCTGACCGGGCCGGCGGGCATGGGCATGGGCGGCCTGCCGGGACTGTTCTGATATGGGGGACTATATCACGCCGCTACAGCGGCTGATCGAACAATTTCGCAAACTGCCGGGCATCGGCGGGAAAACCGCGGCTCGGCTGGCGTTTGCCGTTTTGTCTTACAGCGAGGAGGAGGCGGCGGAGTTCGCCCGCGCCATCACCGACGCCAAGGTGAGCATCCATACCTGCCGCGTTTGTTGCAACATCTCCGAACACACGCTGTGCGGAATTTGCGCCGACGAGCGACGGGACCACGGCCTGATTTGCGTGGTGGAGGATCCCCGTGACATCATGGCGATCGAGCGCGTGCGGGACTACCGCGGCACCTACCATGTGTTGGGGGGGCATCTGTCCCCCACAAACGGCATCGGACCCGACGCGTTGCACATGAAAGAGCTGTTTGCCCGCATCGCAGACGAACAGGTAGAGGAGGTCATCATTGCCACCAACCCCAGCGTGGAGGGCGAGGCGACCGCCGTTTACCTTGCCAAGCTGCTCAAACCCTTCGGGGTGCGGGTCAGCCGTTTGGCATACGGCATCCCGGTCGGGGGCGCGTTGGAGTTTGCCGACGAGCTGACCCTGCGGCGGGCGATCGAAGGACGAAATGACATGTAGCAAAGGAGCGCACACATGACACACCTCATGAAACGAAAATGGCTCCACACCCTCTTGGTGCTGTTGCTGGTTCTGGCTGTCGCCCTGTTTGCTCTGACAGGCTGTCTGCTGGAGGAGATAATCGACGGCTTGTCCGGCACAAGCACCCTCACCACCGCCCCCTTGCCCGAGGGCAGTATGCAGATCCATGTGCTCGATGTCGGGCAGGCCGACTGCCTCCTTTTGCTCAGCGAGGACGGCTGCGTGCTGATTGACACGGGCGATCGCAACACCACCCTCACCAACACCATTATCAGCTACCTGCAGGCACTGGACATTACCCGCATTGATTACGTGGTGCTCACCCACCCCCATGCCGACCATATCGGCGGGGCTCCCGCCATCCTCAATACCTTTGAGATAGGGCATGTCCTGATGCCCGACTGCACGGCATCCACCCAGATTTTCGAGCAAACGCTGGATGCCATTGAGGAGAATGAGATACCCCTCTTGGAGGCGGTGCCGGATCTCACCTTTTCCGTGGGGGAGATGCGTTTCACCGTTCTGGGCCCCATCGAACCCAAGGACTCCGACGCCAATAATTCGAGCGTGGTGCTGCTGCTCACCCACGGCAATGCCCGGGCGCTGTTCATGGGGGACGCGGAGACCGACTCCGAGTTCCTGATCCTTGACCGTTATGACAGTGCGGTCCTGGCGTGCGACTTTCTCAAAATCGGGCACCACGGGTCTACCACCTCCACCGCCCCGGACTTTCTCGCCGCCGTCCACCCGCGCTACGGAGTCATTAGCGTGGGCACGGGCAACACCTACGGGCACCCGCACGCCCAGACGCTGCAAAAGCTGACCGAGGCGTCGGTCACCGTCTACCGCACCGACCTTAGCGGTACGGTGGTGTTCGCAAGCGAGGGGACTGCCTTTGAGCCCGTCGACTGAGGGGCAGGGCACCCGAAAGCTCCCTGTTCAAACGCGCAAACCACGAGTGCATGGTTTGCGCGTTTTTGTGTTGCCCGGGGGGACGCCGTCAGTACAACCTGTATTTCAGGCGCATATTGTCGGCGATCATGGCGATAAACTCACTGTTGGTCGGCTTGCCCCGGTTGTTTTGGATGGTATAGCCGAAGTAGGAGTTCAGCGTGTCGATGTCGCCCCGGTCCCAGGCGACCTCGATGGCGTGGCGTATGGCGCGCTCCACCCGTGAGGTGGTGGTGGCGTACTTTTTGGCGACCGAGGGGTAGAGGACCTTGGTGACCGAGTTGATGATCTCGTTGTCATTGATGGTCAGCAGGATGGCGGTGCGCAGGTATTGGTAGCCCTTGATATGAGCCGGCACCCCGATTTGATGGATGATCTTGGTCACCTGTGTTTCAATATCCGGATGGTTCGGTGCGGCTTTCACCGGGCTGCTCGCCCCTTTGCGGCTGATGGCCAGTGCCTCTATGTGCTGCAGGAGGGAGAGGTAATCAAAGGGCTTGAGCAGACACAGGTCCGCTCCGGCGTTGGTTGCCTCCACGAACACCTGCGGGTTTGACACCATGGAAACCAGTAAAAAGGCAGGACAATGATCGGGTGCGAAACTGGCGCACTTGGCCTGCCGAATGATGCCAATGCCGTCCAGCTTGGACAGCCACAAGTCCAAAATCACCACATCGGGATGGATCCGGCTGATTTTATTCAGCGCGTCCTCCCCGTTGGATGCCTCGTCAATGAAGCGGTACCCCGCCTCTCTCAGATGCTCTCGCAGTTGCATCCTCACATCCTGGTTTTCGTCGGCGATCAAAATTTTCGTGCTTTTTTCCATGATTTTTGCTCCTTTTTTGTTTTTGGTGGTTTATATTGGGAACAACGCACTTATTTTACCATATAATGCAATATATTGCAACATAAAATGGAGAAAAATGTTAAACAAAATTTTCCTGTTTAGCCTGTGCAAAATGACAATAAATAGGGGATTATTCTGTTGCATATGCAAGAATTCCGGTGAATCTTAGCGAAAGTGTTCGCTCCCCCCTTGCGGGCGCTCCCCCGGCCCCCTCGAGAAGCGAGCGCATGAATCAAGAAAAAATGCGGGGACCGGCTGATGAATTTGCAATTTTCAAACAGGAAACTTGCAAAAACAGGCCAAATCGTTCCAGATGTGACGCCTTTGTAAAGAAGAAAAAAATTATTATCTTTTTTGTTGCAAAGCAGTGAAATATATGGTATAATTTCTTTTGTTCGAGATTGTTTTATGAATTAATCAATACATAGTATTCTGGAGGAGAAATGAAAGAAAACCAATTTGTCAATGCGTGGGTTGCCGAGATGGCAAAGATGACCCTGCCCGACAGCATTGTGTGGATTGACGGTTCCGAGGGGCAGGCGGCCGCCTTGCGTGAGCAGGCCTGTGCGAGCGGAGAGATTATCCGGCTCAACCAGGAACTTCATCCCGGCTGCTACCTGCACCGGACCGCCATCAACGATGTGGCGCGTGTGGAGCATCGGACCTTTATCTGCACCACCCGCAAGGAGGACGCCGGCAACACCAACAACTGGATGGCGCCCGCCGAGTGCTATGAGATGCTGTCCAAGATTTTCCGCGGCTCCATGAAGGGGCGTACCATGTACGTGATCCCTTACTCCATGGGTGTGCCTGGCAGTGAGTTTGCCAAGTACGGCATCGAGCTGACCGACTCCATTTATGTCGTGCTCAACATGATGATCATGACCCGGGTGGGCGCGGCTGTCATGGAGGCGCTGGGCGACTCCGCCGACTTTGTCAAGGGGCTGCACGCCCGCGCGGATATTGACGAGAACAACCGCTACATCTGCCACTTCCCGGAGGACAATACCATCTGGAGCGTCAACTCCGGGTACGGCGGCAATGTGTTGCTGGGCAAAAAGTGCTTTGCGCTGCGCATCGCTTCCTACTTGGGGCACAAAGAGGGCTGGATGGCGGAGCACATGCTCATTTTGGGCATCGAGTACCCGGACGGCGAGGTGAAGTACATCTCGGCCGCCTTCCCCTCGGCTTGCGGGAAAACCAATCTTGCCATGCTGATTCCCCCCGACCTGTATGCCAAAAAGGGGTATAAGGTATGGTGCGTGGGCGACGACATCAGCTGGCTGCGCATCGGGGCCGACGGACAGTTTTATGCGGTCAACCCGGAAAACGGCTTTTTCGGAGTCGCCCCCGGCACCAACCTCAAGTCCAACCCCAACGCCCTGCACTCCACCGCCCGCGACACCATTTTCACCAATGTGGTGCACAACCTGGACAACAACTCGGTCTGGTGGGAAGGGCTGGATAAGAACCCGCCTGCTCACGCGCTGAACTGGAAGGGCGAGCCTTGGAATGCCGCTGACGGCAGCAAGGGCGCGCACCCCAACTCCCGTTTCACCGCCCCCGCCAAGAACTGCCCGGTGATTTCCGACCGCTTTGAGGACCCGCAGGGGGTGCCGATTTCGGCGATTGTGTTCGGCGGCAGACGTGCCAAGACCGCCCCGCTGGTCTACCAGTCCTTCAACTGGCAACACGGCGCCTTTGTCGGCTCTATCATGGCATCCGAGACCACCGCCGCCGCCGCCGGGGCTGTCGGCGTGGTGCGCCGCGACCCCATGGCCATGCTGCCTTTTGTGGGCTACAACATGGGCGACTATCTGGCGCACTGGCTGGCGATGGGCAAGAAAGCCGCCCATCTCCCAAAAATCTTCCATGTCAACTGGTTCCGCACCGATGAGGAGGGACACTTCATCTGGCCGGGCTTTGGCGACAACATGCGCGTGTTGCTCTGGATTTTAGACCGTTGCGCCGG
>Ga0265293_10003476_pt1 | contig 29211 bp, 26 predicted proteins | sample Munlanlewell138R_FD_192505 | JGI IMG/M metagenome (GOLD analysis project Ga0265293, IMG submission 192505) | Leachate microbial communities from a municipal landfill in Southern Ontario, Canada - Leachate well 138R | ecosystem: Engineered > Solid waste > Landfill > Unclassified | place: Canada... | reverse complement strand
TGTTCAGTATCATGGACTACATGATAACCTTGCCGGAAACCCTGGAAGCGGACTACGAAGGTTACATCGACGCAATGGACGAGGACAGCGGTATGGCACTGATATCGAACAGAGAACGCAAGGCCGAGCAGCGTGGCATCACGATCGGTGAAGCAAGGGGCGAGGCGAGGGGCGAAGCCAACACCCTGCTGGCACTGGCAAAGCTGAAGTTCGGCCCCCTTCCCGAGTGGGCCGAGCGCCACATCATGGAAGCCGACAAGACACAACTGGATCGCTGGGTGCTAAAAATTCTGGATGCCAATAGCCTGACGGAGCTTCTCGAGGGCTGAGCTCCCCGGGAGAAGTCCCTATTTGGTGGCAAAAGATTGGTGGACAGAAAGGCGTTGCCCACCCTACGAGCCGGCTTGTGTAGGAGCAGCCTTGGCCGCGAACCACTTCATCACGACGAGAGTGAATTCCCGCATCCCAATCGCTACCATCCGGGAACAGATCAGAGCTCCTCTACCCAAAAACCTTCTCGATACTATCCGCAAACAGAATGCGCTCGGCCCAAGCGTCCAGCTCCGTTTCACTGGCCTGATCGAGGCGCTGCCGCACCTCATCGGGCAACTCGCCGAACTTCAATTGCAGCTGCCGGGACAGCATGGCAGAGCGGCCTTCTGAGCGGCCTCGATCCTCGCCGATCTGAATGCCTTTCTCCATCCCTTTCTCGATTGCTCTCCTTTCCAAAATACTCACATAAGGCATGGCTTTTTCCTCCTTTAGCTGATCCACCTGCTCAGTATAGTAACCTTCGATTTCCGGCGGCAAGGCCACCAGCCATTCCAGAAACACCAGCAACCGCTCGATCAGCTCCCGCTCCAGTTGCTGTTTGATGGCCAGGCGGTAGAAGCCGATCAGGCTGTCCACCCGGCCCTTGCCGTCCCTCACCCGTTTGGCGGTCAGCTGGGCGGCGACCAGCAGCGCGAAGGGGTTGTCGCCAGCCAGCAATTCATCCAGCCCCGGCTCGAAATCCAGCAGCTTTACGGCGCGAAAATGGAAATGCACACCGCTGCCCGCCACCACTTCCTCGAAGCAGTCCGGTCGGTAACCGGGCTCGGTGTCCGCCAGCACCGCCAGGCTGATAACTTCCATCCGGTAGTGGTCGAGGATGCGGTAGTGTCACGACACAGATCAATTGACGGTTAGGGTGTTGTGACGTTTCGGTTTTAATGGCGAGTTCTGGTTTTTTCTGCGCGGGTGTAGGGGCAATTCATGAATTGCCCCTACGGTAGGCGGCAAGGATCAACAACGCTCCCGGCCATCGCGGAAGCGAACCTTCACCAGCTTGTCGGCGTGACGGCGACCGGTGCCGCTGTTGCGGGTAATTTTTTGTAGCTCCTTATCGAGAAAGATGAAGGGCTGCGACCAGTCGATGGCAGCGTGGATATCGGGGTAGAGCAACTGCAGAAAGGGTTGGAAGAAACATTCAAGAGCACCCTTCCAGGGGCTGTCGTGATCTTCCGCAATGTTTTTTGACTTGGGGGGGCATCCTTGTCTCCCGGTGGTTGTCTGTGATGGCGTCGTGCCAGTGGGCAGGGTAGCGCATGGAGCGGCCCTGGCCGCGACCTAAACCATTGAACCAGAGCTTTTCTACCCAAAAACCTTCTCGATACTATCCGCAAACAGAATGCGCTCGGCCCAAGCGTCCAGTTCCGTTTCACTGGCCTGATCGAGACGCTGCCGCACCTCGTCGGGCAACTCCCCGAACTTCAATTGCAGTAGCCGAGCCAGCATGGCAGAGCGACCTTCTGAACGGCCTCGGTCCTCTCCTATCTGAATACCTCTCTCGATCGCTCTCCTTTCCAGAATGCTCACATAGGGCATGGTCTTTTCCTCCTTTAGCTGGTCCACCTGCTCAGTATAGTAACCTTCGATTTCCGGCGGCAAGGCCACCAGCCATTCCAGAAACACCAGCAACCGTTCGATCAGTTCCCGCTCCAGTTGCTGTTTGATGGCCAGGCGGTAGAAGCCGATCAGGCTGTCCACCCGGCGCTTGCCGTCCTGCACCCGTTTGGCGGTCAACTGGGCGGCGACCAGCAGCGCGAAGGGGTTGTCGCCAGCCAGCAATTCGTCCAGCCCCGGCTCGAAATCCAGCAGCTTTACCGTACGGAAGCGAAAGTGAACGCCACTCCCGGCCACCTCCTCCTTGAAGCCGTTCGGTCGGTAGCCTGGCTCGGTATCTGCCAGCACTGCCAGACTGATGACTTCCATGCGGTAGTGGTCGAGGATGCGGTAGTGTCACGACACAGATCGATTGACGGTTAGGGTATTTTGACGTTTCGGTTTTAATGGCGAGTTCTGATTTTTTCTGTGCGGGTGTAGGGGCAATTCATGAATTGCCCCTACGGTAGGCGGCAAGGATCAACAACGCTCCCGGCCATCGCGGAAGCGAACCTTCACCAGCTTGTCGGCGTGGCGCCGACCGGTGCCGCTATTATGGGTGATTTTTTGCAGCTCCTTGTCGAGAAAGATGAAGGGCCGCGACCAGTCGATGGCGGCGTGGATATCGGGGTAGAGCAACTGCAAGAAGGGCTGGAAGAAATATTCGAGGGCTTCCTTCCAGGGGCTGTCGTGATCTTCCGTGGTTTGGAGCATCCTTGTCTCCCGGTGGTTGTCTGTGATGGCGTCATGCCAGTGGACAGGGTAGCGCATGGGGTGGATGATGCGCAATTGCGGCCCCACTAAATATCGCGGCCAAGGCCGCTCCTACAATCTCGCATCCAAACTGCCATCCCACCACGTAGGAGCGGCCTTGGCCGCGAATTTTTTCCGAGCACATAAGCCCTGGCGCACTTCCCACAAAAAGGTGCCCATAATTCACTCCTCAATGGCAACCATCACCGGCTTTGCATTTCCGCCGAGACAGGAGGCTTCTGGAAATATCTGCGAGCCATGTAGTGGATACGCTCCTCCAAGCTCAGAGATGTCAACACTATCAATCTGCTTGGAATAAAAACCCGTGTTTATTCTCAACAAAGCCCTGAACCGCTCGAAGGAAAAAATATCTCCTCGCGTCATCAAAACAACGTCGTCATAGTATTGGCGCACAACCGGCTGAGTAAACTGATTGGAGCCACTTTGCAGGGAACGTATATAATCCACCGGAACAGACCGCTCGAAATGGCCTATCCTGGTCTCGCCCACGCAAGTCGGGAAGGCAGCAAGGAATGGGTCGCTGAGCGCAAAGCGATCCACAATATACACGCCGTTATCAACATAGAGACCGAAAAGACCTATGTTGCGAACAATGACAATTCCACCACGCCCTTTAAATTCTTCATTTGCCGCTTCCGCCTGAGTTCTCCATGGGTGACCAACGTCGGAAAAAATCAGGCTGCCGAGATCCAGAGACCGATAATAAAACCCCCTCTCATCCACAATACCATTGACGAATCTCGGATAATTGAATTCCGTATTGTTTCGGGCTGTAAGACCAAAAGTTCCATAAACCAGTAGCGCCACAAGAAGAACAAGAACCTGCAGCCTCCCTATTGTTGAACTTGGAGCAATAGCGGCAGACTGGCTACCCACAAAGTTGCTGACCATGAAAGCCAACAGAAACCCACAGAGAATGACGGGCCCCACAAAGAAGCGGCCTGCCATATAATCGCCTCCGATGTAACACATATAGACAACAAAAAGCCCAACAACCGATGCCAGAGGGATCAAACATTTATCCCTTAGAATCCATGCAGAAAGCAGTGTGATACCCGCTATCACATATACCGCTGGATCAAAGTGCTGCATAAACTCAAAATAATGAAGCGCCTGAGAAACCCCATCAAAGCCAGAAACAATCTTGGCGCGAGCGGTATTGGGGACGGGAATACCGTAATACACCAGCGAGAAAACCGTCCACGCCACAAATGGAAGCGCAGCCAGAAAAATCTGCAGCAAGACGGCCTTCAATCTTGCCGAGCCTAATGGCCGAAAAGAGAAAAACGCATGCTGCACGAGAAAAGGCAGCGTAAGCACAATCGAGTCATGCCGTATAAGAAGACAAACACTTGCCAACAAAAAAAACCAGAATGTGTGGTATTTTCGGCCCTTCTTCTTGCACCATACGTACGCAAACAACCCAACGCCCAGCGCCAGCAGCGGCGTCTCCAAGCCCGACGTTGAGTAATCCCTGATACTTTTTGACGTTAGAAGCAAAACAGCGACAGGCAGAAATACCAGCACGTTCTTATTTGATAACCGATACAAAACAAGAAGCAATGCCGTCATTAAGCACAACGATAACCCAATTACCGTATAAAAGAGCTCACCCGTCATCAAGCTCACGATGGTCGTTATCAACATCCATAACGGAGAGGTGTATACCTGAACACGTTCCCCTTGATTCCAAACAAGACCATATCCTTCCCGGACGTTCTCGATAACACGGAAATTGATAAAGGCATCTTCTGTGAGCCATGCATAATGCAAGAAGCTCCACATAAATATGACTGCGAAGATGACTAAAGCCCAAATTTTCTGCCGCTGTCCGGCACCGATCATCTCGTTTATAAGATCACCCTGAATAAAACATCCAAAAGGGATAATGCTGCCTGCCTTGTCGAACTAAATATCGAAGCGGCCTGAAATGCAACCAAGAACATTAGCGACGAGAAAAGCCATCTCTTCTCTTCGACATATCCCACCAATCGGCACTTTTCAATCATTGCGTTGGCTTGCCGGCGGACACAGAATACGGCGAGAACTCCAATCAATGCGCCCATGAAACAACGCCACCTAGATAAAGAGTGCGTTATTCTCTGTTATTTGTGCGCAATCTTACCGCTCCATAAACCCTGTTATGTGACCTGCCTGACACAGGCTCCACAAGTGCTGTTATCGGAAACAGGCTGAGACCTAACCATCAGAAAAACCACGGCCAAGAAAAGCACAATGAGGGCGTAGGAATAGAGTGCTCCCGTCCACCACCAGTCCAGACCTGTGACAAACTTATCGCTTCTCACTAATGCTGACGGAAAGATTGTCACGATGACGAACACAAACCCACCCATTGTTACGGCATTACGCAGCGACATTCTCCCACCATGAATCCAGCAAACAGCCAGCACGATTGCAAGGACCGGAAAATAATACATCCACCCCAGCGGCGACAGCAGGAGCATGGCAACAGAGGTAACTGCAAACAAAAAATCGCTTCTCAACCGCAATGCGCTCTCATGCCAGGAATGAACCTTACAAAGAATGAAAATTGTAATCGCCAAGATAAGCCCGGAAACGACATTAACCACTATCGGCGACAATTGTGGCATTGCAAACAATCCAGGGAGCTCGTTGCCACTCAGCAACCTATGAACCAGCCCTGAAATCGAAGCGTTCCAATTAATGGCATACCAATCGACACTGCCAAGCATACGTATGTATTCAATCTGGTTTGGCAAGCCCAGCGCCAGCAAGCCAACCACAAATGTAACCACGCCCCCCGCAATGAAGCCCACCACTGCCTGCCAGCGGCGATCCACAATTAATGCAATCAAAAAAAGACCGAGGAATGGTTTTAAACCTGCGCCCACACCCAACCAAAATCCTGCCAGCACCTCTCTTCCCGACCTGAGGTATCGCCACGCCAAGACCAGCAAGAGCATGATAAATAGGCCAACCTGGCCGATTTCGAGATTGACTGTTGCCGGGTAATAACTGAACAACAGTGCGATGCCAGCCAAGGTAGCCAGGCATTTTCTTTTTACATCCAGTTCGCGCACCAGGTAGTGGACGGCAAGCACACCCGCACCCATAGAAAGTAGCGACCATACCCACCACGCCCCCGTAAAACCCAACCCAACCAGCGGAAGCATGAGCGCGACAAAGAATGGCGGATTGAGATTTGGATGCAGGCACAGCCTTTCCCCTACATGAATACCTGCATCGGCAGCCTGCTCACCTGCATGGGATGCCAAACAATCGCTATATGGACCTCTATTTGAGGGGTATTGCCAATAGGCACTGTTACCTGCGAGAACCTGCTCCGCAGAGATGTAGAATTTGTAGAAATCCGTGGCCATGGGCCAACTCGACATATTGGAGAGCATGTTGGTACAGTGAAACGACACAGCGGTCAGCCAACCGAGGACAAGCAGATAAGCGAGGAGTGTTCTGTAACGGGTTGTCTTCAACTTACGATATCCAGAATCAGAAAGCCCCGGACAAGCCGGGGCTCCAGAAAATACTGAATGGTCTGAGCAGATTACTTAGGTTCCAGTACCGCCCGTACAAGATTGAGGAGCATATCGATCATTGTTTGAGTCACACACCCAAGTTACCGTTCTTGCAGTGCTATTCCAAGTTGGAGTCAAAGTAATAGTTGTCGGGCCTGTATCATTGTTGCCCACTACATCAATCACACCTGTTGCACCGATGGTTGCACTTGCAACATAACCACCAGCACCCGGAGCTTCACACGATCCACCGCTCGCCGCCCCTGACAGTTGAGAAGCTTCGGTAACGCAAGTACGTGCAGAGCTTGCGGCAAGGATCAGTTCAGATACACGAGCACGAATGGTGTAATCCTGATAAGCCGGCAGTGCTACCGCCGCAAGAATGCCGATGATGGCCACCACAATCATCAGCTCGATAAGAGTAAAACCACTTTGTTGTTGCTTCATGCTTGAAACTCCTGGGTTGGAATTGATTGGTGCTTTTGCACACAGCAATAACAGCACTTTCTGTGCCACCCATAAATTCATAGCAAAAACATAGAGATAACAAGAAACCACAAACATCTTTCTCATCAAAACTTACATTCAGCGCAGGATTGTGACACTTTTTGTCATGCACGAGATTGATGGCGCTTGTAGGAGCCTGCCCGCAGGCGACCGCCGCCGAGATTGGTCGCCTGCAGGCAGGCTCCTACAGGGGGTGTATTTGCGTGGGCTTTGTTCGCGGCCAAGGCCGCTCCTACGGCTTGTTATGCCAAGAGGAAATCAAGGATGATTTGTCAACGATCTGAGTTGGAGGTTTGCATCTGCCGTCATGCTGGTGAGCGAATGGCAGGCCGAGCCATCGCTTGTTGCGTTGTGGGAAACAGGCGTTGTCCACCGCAAGAATAGGGTACGGCTTTGCATAGCCAGCACTTCGAGGGACGGGAAGACAATCTGATATGTGCTGCCGTGGCTATTGACGAAAAGTGAGTCGTTAAAACAGGCATGCGCCATTTTCGTTGGGAGAATTGATCATGCGCACGGTTTATCATGAAGCCGATGACATCCTGGTCATACGTCTTGCCGACAAGCACATCGTCAGGGAAACCTCACGAAACTGGAATACCCACATCAGTTACGCCGAAGACGGCACGATTGTCGAAGTCGTGATTCTTGAGGCATCCAAGCAAGGGGCATGGCCCTTGCTGCGTGAATGCGCAGCCTGGGGTGTGTTCAGTTTTTGTTCGCGGCCAGAGCCGCTCCTACAGGTTGGGTCGCTTGCAGGGTTGTTGCTGTGGGCTCCTCGCCGGGAGAGATACTCGCGGGTTCCGGGCCGCCAAGCCGTTCCCGCAGACGCTTTACCACGGGCTTTGACGGCGACGTCGATTGCGCGCCGTCCACTCCATGCGCTACCCTGCCCACTGGCATGACGCCATCACAGACAACCACCGGGAGACAAGGATGCCCCCCAGATCAAAAAATATTGCGGAAGATCACGACAGTCCCTGGAAGGAAGCCCTCGAATATTTCTTCCAGCCTTTCTTGCAATTGCTTTACCCCGATATCCACGCCGTCATCGACTGGTCGCAGCCCTTCATCTTTCTCGATAAGGAGCTGCAAAAAATTACCCGAAACAGCGGCACCGGCCGACGCCACGCCGACAAGCTGGTGAAGGTTCTCTTCCGGGATGGCCGGGAGCGTTGGTGATCTCTGCCGCCTACCGTAGGGGCAATTCATGAATTGCCCCTACACCCGCGCAGGAAAAACCAGAACTCGCCATTAAAACCGAAACGTCAAAACACCCTAACCGTCAATCGATCTGTGTCGTGACACTACCGCATCCTCGACCACTACCGCATGGAAGTCATCAGTCTGGCAGTGCTGGCAGATACCGAGCCAGGCTACCGACCGAACGGCTTCAAGGAAGAGGTGGCCGGGAGTGGCGTTCACTTTCGCTTCCGCACGGTAAAGCTGTTGGACTTCGAGCCGGGGCTGGATGAATTGCTGGCCGGCGACAACCCGTTTGCGCTGCTGGTCGCCGCCCAACTGACCGCCAAACGGGTGAAGGATGGCAAGGGCCGGGTGGACAGTCTGATCGGCTTCTACCGCCTGGCCATCAAACAGCAACTGGAGCGGGAGCTGATCGAGCGGTTGCAGGTGTTTCTGGAATGGCTGGTGGCCTTGCCGCCGGAAATCGAAGGTTACTATACTGAGCAGGTGGATCAGCTAAAGGAGGAAAAAGCCATGCCTTATGTGAGTATTTTGGAAAGGAGAGCGATCGAGAAAGGGATGGAGAAAGGCATTCAGATCGGCGAGGATCGAGGCCGTTCCGCCATGCTATCCCGGCAACTGCAACTGAAGTTTGGCGAGTTGCCCGATGAGCTACGGCAGCGCCTTGATCAGGCCAATGAAGCAGAACTGGACGTTTGGGCCGAGCGCATTCTGTTTGCGGAAAACATCGAGAAGGTCTTTGGGTAGAGAAGCTCTGGTTCAATGGTTTGTTCGCGGCCAAGGCCGCTCCTACAGGTGGGATAGCGGTTTAGCGGGCGCGACGGCGGCTTGGAGAGAGGTTGTAGGAGCAGCCTTGGCCGCGATATTTGATGGGGCCGCAATTGCACGTCATCCACTCCATGCGCTACTCTGCCCGCTGGCATGACGCCATCGTAAACAACCACCGGGAGACAAGGATGCCCCCAGATCAAAAAACATTGCGGAAGATTACGACAACTCCTGGAAGGGCGCTCTTGAATGTTTCTTCCAACCCTTTCTGCAACTGCTCTACCCCGACATCCACGCAGCCAAGCTGGTGAAGATTCTCTTCCGGGATGGCCGGGAGCGTTGATGATCTCTGCCGCCTACCGTAGGGGCAATTCATGAATTGCCCCTACACCCACGCAGAAAAAACCAGAGCTCGCCATTAAAACCGAAACGTCAGGAATTACGACACCTAACATTCCTTACCGAAAAACATCCCCGATGTTTTCCGCGAAAAGTATGCGTTCCGCCCAGAGATCGAGTTCATCGCTGCTGGCTTCGCTGAGGCGACGGCGCGTGGGTTCGGGCAACGTACCGAATTTCAGGGTCAGTTGGCGAGCCAGTACGGCGGTGCGGCCTTCTTGTTTTCCTTCGGCTCTTCCCTCGGCTCTGCCTTTGCGTTCCCACTCGCGCTTCCATTGTTCCATGCGTTCTGCCAGCATGCTTTCAACCTCCTCAAGAGTTTCGTTCTCGGGAATCGGCTGCCCCTTGGCCAGCCGCTTATGAATGATAACCTTGTTCAGCCACACCGTAAAAGCTCGCCGCAGGCTCGCGTGTTCCGGGCCGGCGAGCCGCTCGCGCAGGCGGCGCACCGCCTCCTGCATGGTTTCCGGCGAAGAGTTGCCTTCAAGTTCAATCAGGCTGGCCACGCTGTTGTCGGGCAGTTTTCTGGCTCTGGCTGACGAACGCCCCTCGTCGAGCACGAAGTAGCGTTGTTCGGGCTGAAAAATTTTCAGGCCTGGCAGCGGGCTGATCAGTTCGGACAGGCGCTGGGGTGCCGTCCAGCTTGGCATGCCATTGTAGATCACCAGGGGAAATACCGGGGGCAGCCGATCACGCCGTTTTATCTCCCGGCTTTTGATCAAATCCTGGTACAACAACCCCACATACACCATCATGCGCAGCGCCATCCAGTGGTCGTTACTGCTTTGAAATTCCAGCAACAGGTAAATGTAGAGCCATTCACCGCGATGGCGCACCCGCCACACCAGGTCGTCCTGGCGGTGACGCAGGTCGTCACTGACATAGTGGCCGTTGAGTTTTGCGAGTGTGCTGAAGTCGAGTTCGGCAACCCAGCTCTGCGCCACGAAACCGGTGAGCAGGTCGCGGATCATTTGTGGGTGTGAAAACAGCTTCTTGTACGCACCGTCGTGGGTATTGTCCATATCGTGCCGTCCTGGCTGGCGGAGCTCCTGCGAGCAGACTAACGGACGATCCCGTCATCGGCAAGGCCGCATAGATTCCCACCCTCGCCGGTCTGTTATAGGATACCGGGCACAAATCCAATGAGAGGACCTTGCGGTGAGTGCTCCCCCCCAGATTCTGCGCGGTCTGCCGAAGCGGCTGGTGGCCAACGGACTGATGGAAGAAGGTCAGGCGCTGGACATTGCCGCCCAGTGCCTGGCGAAGAAAGAGTCCATCGTCAAACATCTGGTGGAGCACGATATTCTGCCGCCTTCGCTCATTGCCAGTATCGCGTCGTCCGAGTTCGGCGTGCCGTTTTATGATCTGGATGCCCACAATCTCAAGGCCTGCCCCAAGGACGTGCTCGACGAGAAGCTGATCAACAAGCATTTTGCGCTGCCGCTGCTCAAGCGCAACAAGCGCCTCTATGTGGCGATCAGCGACCCCACCAACCACTATGCGCTCACCGAAATCCGCTTTCAGTCGGGCGTGCCCGTCGAGCCCATCGTGGTGGAGCACGACAAGCTGCTGCGCGCCATAGAGACCTATCTCAGCGAGAACGAGCAGTCGCTGACCAGCGCGTTGCAGGGGCTGGAGGACGTGACCCTCGACGGCCTCGACGTGGAGTCTTCCGAGAGCCGCTCCAGCGATTTCGAGAGCGACAAGGACGACGCGCCCATCGTGCGCTATGTGAACAAGGTGCTGCTCGACGCCATCAAGAAGGGTGCGTCGGACATTCACTTCGAGCCCTACGAGAAAATGTACCGGGTGCGCCTGCGCATCGACGGTATTCTGCACGAAGCCACGCACCCGCCGCCAAGCCTTGCCACGCGCCTGGCAGCGCGCCTCAAGGTGATGGCGCAGCTGGATATTTCCGAGCGCCGCGTGCCCCAGGATGGCCGCATCAAGCTGCGCATCACGCGCAACAAGGCGATCGACTTCCGGGTCAACACCCTGCCGACCATGTACGGCGAAAAAATCGTGCTGCGGATTCTCGACTCGTCGCAGGCGCGCCTGGGTATCGATGCCCTGGGTTATGAGGAGGATCAACGCGAGGCCTACCTCAATACCCTCAAGCAGTCGCAGGGCATGATTCTGGTGACCGGCCCCACCGGCTCGGGCAAAACGGTGTCGCTGTATACCGGGCTTGGCATTCTCAACACCAGCGAGCTCAACATTTCCACCGCCGAAGACCCGGTGGAGATCAACATGGAAGGCATCAACCAGGTGCAGATCAACAACCGCACCGGTTTCACCTTTGCCGAGGCGCTGCGCGCCTTCCTGCGCCAAGACCCGGACGTGATCATGGTGGGCGAGATCCGCGACCTGGAAACCGCCGAAATCGCCATCAAGGCGGCGCAGACCGGGCACCTGGTGCTGTCCACGGTGCACACCAACAACGCGCCCGAAACCCTGACGCGCCTGCTCAACATGGGTGTGCCCGCGTTCAACGTGGCCACTTCGGTGAGCCTGATCATCGCCCAGCGCCTGGGACGCAAACTATGCAATTTTTGCAAGGCGCCCTACGAGGATATTCCCGAAGCCATTCTGCGCCAGGAGGGTTTCGAGCAACTCGGCATTCCCTTCGAGGAACTGACGTTGTTTCACCCGGTGGGCTGCAAGCAGTGCACCAACGGCTATAAAGGACGGACGGGCATTTACGAAGTTCTGCGCATGACGCCGACCGTTTCCCGTCTCATCATGGAAGGCGGCAATTCGCTGATGATCGCCCAGAGCGCGCAGGCGGAAGGTTTCCGAACCCTGCGCCAGGCAGCCTTGCGCAAGGTTGCCGAGGGCGTCTTCAGTCTTGAAGAGGCCAACCGTATCACTAAGGATTAGATTGATGGCTACCTCGAACGCAACTATCTATCTCTATAAAGGAAGAAACAAACAGGGCAAAGTCGTGCAGGGCGAAGTGCGCGGCGCCAACACCGCCGCGGTGAAGGCCCAGCTGCGCAAGCAGGGCATCGCCAACGCCAATGTGCGCAAGAAGCCCAAGCCGCTGTTCAACCGCTCGAAGCCGATCAAGGCCTCGGACATTTCCACCTTCACCCGCCAGATGGCCACCATGACCAAGGCCGGCGTGCCCCTGGTGCAGAGTTTCGAGATCGTTGCCGAGGGAACCCAGCACGAAAAGATGCGCGAGCTGATCGAGCAGGTGCGCGAGGATGTGTCCACCGGCCTGGGCTTTGCCAGTTCGCTGCGCAAGCACCCGCGCTATTTCGATGACCTGTTCTGCGGCCTGATCGATGCCGGCGAGCAGTCCGGCGCGCTGGAAACCATGCTCGACCGGGTCGCCACCTACAAGGAAAAGAACGAGGCGCTCAAGGCAAAGATCAAGAAGGCGCTGACCTACCCGGCTGCGGTGATCGTGGTTGCCATCATCGTTACCGCCATCCTGCTGGTGAAGGTGGTGCCTGTGTTCGCCGAGGTGTTCGCCAATTTCGGCGCGCAGCTGCCCGCCTTCACGCTGTTCGTGATGAGCATTTCGGAAACCGCGCAAAAGTGGTGGCTGGCGGTGTTGATCGCGGCGATTCTGGCGGTGGTCGGCTTCAAGGAGGCGCGCACTCGCTACCCGAAATTTTCCGACACCGTCGACAAGCTGACCTTGAAGCTGCCCATTATCGGCAACATCGTGCACGAGGCCATCGTGGCGCGTTTCGCGCGCACCCTGTCGACCACCTTCGCCGCCGGTGTGCCCTTGATCGATTCTCTGGAGTCCGTGGCCGGCTCGTCGGGCAATGCCGTGTTTCGGGACGCCATTCTCACGGTGAAGGACGATGTCTCCACCGGTATTCAGCTCCACACGTCCCTTAAAAACACCGGACTGTTTCCGGTGCTGCTGCTGCAACTGGTCTCGATAGGCGAGGAGTCCGGCTCGCTCGATGAAATGATGGAGAAGGCCGCGGTTCACTTCGAGGAATCCGTCGACAACCAGGTGGACAACCTCACCGCGCTGCTCGAACCCTTCATTCTGTCGGTGCTCGCCGTGCTGGTGGGCGGCCTGCTGGTGGCCATGTACCTGCCGATATTCAACCTGGGTGCTGTCATTTGATGGATATCGGTAACGCTGCCCTGTACGGGCTGGCACTGGTCATCGGCCTGTGTGTCGGCAGTTTTCTCAATGTGGTGATCTACCGCCTGCCCCTGCAGATGCAGGCGGGCTGGCGGCGCGATTCACGGGATTTTCTCGGGCTGGCGCCCGAGGACGACAACGGCGAACGCTTCAATATTGCGTTTCCCGCGTCTCACTGCACCAATTGTCGCAAGCCGCTGCGGCTTTGGCACAACATTCCGCTGTTCAGTTATTTATTGTTGCGCGGGCGTTGCAAATATTGCCGGGAGCCGATTTCCCTGCAGTATCCGCTGGTGGAGGTAGCCGCCGCTGCCATTTTCGTTTTTTTCGTTCATTGCTACGGGCTGAGTACACAAGCCTTCTTTGCGATTCTGTTTTCGCTCATGTTGCTGGCACTGACCGGCATCGATATCAAAACCCAATTGCTGCCGGACAGCCTCACCTATCCCCTGCTGTGGCTCGGCCTGCTGGTGAATTTGAATGGCATGTTCGCTCCCCTTGAAAGCGCGGTCATCGGCGCGCTGGCGGGCTACCTGTCGCTGTGGTCGGTGTACTGGCTGTTCAAGCTGCTCACCGGCAAGGAAGGCATGGGGCACGGCGATTTCAAATTGCTCGCCGCCCTTGGCGCCTGGCTCGGCTGGCAGCAACTTCCCTTTATCATTTTGCTGTCGTCACTGAGCGGCGCGCTGATCGGCATCGCCCTGGTGATCGCACTCGGCCGCGACAGGCACATTCCCATCGCTTTTGGGCCCTACCTCGCCCTGGGCGGGTGGATTGCGCTGGTATGGGGCGACGCGTGGGTGGCGCGGTATTTGGGGATTTAGAGCTGTAAGCCACAAGCTATACACAGTGGTCAGAAATTTAGGCTTGTTGATTCTCAGCGCATACCGTAGGGGCAATTCATGAATTGCCCCTACACGCCCGGGAGAACCGCGATAAACGAAATGCCCAGGGCAACGACCATCGAATCGCCCCTACACACGCGGGAAAACCGGGCTGAGGCAACGTGAAGATCATGGCAAAGTCCAGAACCCGGGTTTTCTGGCTTATAGCTCAAATGGCTGAAACAAAAATATGACACCAGGTAATCGTACATGTATGTAGTGGGTTTGACAGGCGGCATAGGCAGCGGCAAAAGTGCCGTGGGCAATTGTTTTCGCGAGTTGGGCATCAAGGTGGTGGACGCGGATCAGATGTCGCGCCGCGTCGTCGAACCCGGCATGCCCGCGTTGGCGGAGATCGCCCGTCATTTCGGGGACGAGATATTGCTTGCCGACGGCGCCCTGAACCGCGCGCTGCTGCGGGAAAAGGTTTTCGACAACGAGGCTGAAAGGCTGTGGCTGGAAGCGCTGCTGCATCCGTTGATCAAGGACGCCACGCGCCAGGAACTGGAGTCCGCCACCAGCCCCTACGCGGTGCTGGAATCGCCATTGCTGCTGGAAATGGGCCAGAAGGCGACCATCGACCGGCTGCTGGTGGTGGACGTGCCCGTCGAGGTGCAGGTGGAGCGGGCGTGCCGCAGAGACAACAATGGCGAAGCGCAGATTCGCGCCATCATCGCCGCGCAGATCAGCCGGGAAGAACGCCTGGCCCAGGCCGACGACGTGATCGACAACACCTGCCCGGTCACGGCACTGCCGGAGAAAGTGGCACAGCTCCATGCCCGCTATCTTGAACTGGCGGCCAATGCGTAGGGTGACGAGGAATACCCCAGGGACTGTTGGTGGGCAGAAAAGCGCTGCCCGCCCTACCAAGCGAGTCAGGCGATGAACGACATCAATACCCGTAAACTGCACTGCCCCACCTGCGGCAAGGTAGTACTGTGGAACGATGATTTCCCGTTCCGTCCGTTCTGCAGCAAACGCTGTCAGCTCATCGACTTTGGCGAGTGGGCGGGCGAAAAGCACAGCATTCCCGGTGAGCCCACGCCGGACGCGGACCAGAACGACGAGTTCGAATAAGTCCGCTAGCTAGCGGCTCCAGCACGCTTTGGGTGTTTTCGCGCCGCGCGGGTTTTCGCCGTCGACGGCGATCGTCAGTTTTTCGCAGGATACCTCTCCCACCCGGTCGGACGCCTGATCTCCCGCAGCGCTGGCGCTGAGGGTGTAGCCCGTCGCCGAGATGTCTTCTTCATCGAGCGCGATATCGTAATGGCCGTCCAATGATGTGCTGGCGCCAAAGCCGATCTCTGCCAATGTGCCGTAAGCGGGATTGCTGGCGCGGTGTTTTTCCTGGAGAAGCTGAACGGCCAGCAATGCGTCCATGGCGTCGGCGCGCCTGGCCTTGCGCACGTAGCCCTGGTAGGAGGGCAGCGCCAGTGCCGCCAGGATGGCGACCACCACCAGCGCCACCATCAATTCGAGCAACGTAAATCCCTTCGCAGCTTTCATGACTTTTCCCGCCTTCTGTCAACAATCGTCCGGGTACTGGGCAGCGCTGATCACAATGGCGCTGTCGTTGCCGGTGAGGTTGCTGTAAGCCAGCGACACCGACCCAGGGCCAACCGTTGGCACAGCCTTGCTGTTGTCAACGCCACAGAGCACAGCATTACTGCGCAGCATCACATTGCCCGACCACCCCGATGAGAGTTCGTTGAACGACACCCGGCAGCTGAAAGCGCGGGCGTCGCTTTCGATGACGCATTCTCCGTACTGTGCCGACTCGGTCACGACGCTCAACAGCACCGCATTCGCCGGCGAGCCCGACGACAGGCGTCCGGCGATGCGCACGCTCTTGAGTGTCACGTCCGGGGCCTCGTCATCGCCGCCGTTTTCGTCATCGCCCTCATCTTCGGGATCGTCATCGCCGTCGCCGCCCTCCTCGCCAGGCGGTTCAGCGCTGCTCCCGGCAGGGGGCAACCAGCTGTTGATGTCGTCGGGGCTGATGGCAACGTCCGTCACCCAGGTGAAAAGCGCGTTCATACTGGCGACGGCAGCGCCCGGAGAAGCCGCCGACACCAGTGCGGCTTGCTGCACGGTGCCAGCCCTGTCGTGCCAGGACACAGTGACCGCGGCGTGGTGCAGCGCTGGCAGCGCGCCGCCCGTCAGTTGCCAGCAGCGCTCGAACCTGAGGGTTTGCCCGGCAACGGCATCACAGCCGTTACCCGCGGAGAAATCCTCGCCGCCGTTTCGCAGGATCTGAATTTTTTCCTCGGCCAGCGCCATGGCCTCGGCGCGGGTGCGGGCTTCCGCCACGCTGACCTGAACCGCGCCGTGAAAACCGAGCAGGGCGACGATGCCGAGGGCGAGAACCAGAAATGCCACCAGCGCCTCGATCAGCACCATGCCACCTTGGCCGACGGGTCCGCGCTGTTCGTGGCAGACGCCGGTGGCGAGACGCCCCGCGTTATCAGTAGTCATGCCATGACCCCGGCGCAACGAATATTCGGGTTACGCCCGCCACCGGGCTGCCGTGGGTGGCGTCGTTGTCGGCGTGCGCGTAATCCAGCTGCGCGGCCACCAGCACCGTATGTTGCGCAAGCCCTGCGAAATCGCCCGCTTTCGCCAGGGTGCCGTGAACCTGGCCACCACCCCAGCCCAGGCCTGCGCAATCGTCTTTTTCCACATACACCAGGCCGTGAATGTGTACGCCCTCGGCCAGGGTCGGACAGCCCACGGACGCGTCGAAGAACAGAATCACAGGATCCTGTTCGCTGCCAGCCTCGCCGCTGAAATCCGCGGGCAGGCTCGCCCGCCAGATGCCATCGCTCCAGGGCGGCTGCTCCGCATAGCGGGGATAGCCGTTGTCGACCACCAGAACACGACCGGGGTGCAGGCGCTCCAGGGCGTGAAGGTCCGCCTTGCTGGCGCTGCCGAAGATCACCTGCCAGAGCGGCTGCGCGACCACCAGCGCCGTTCTGAATTCGCCCCCGGCCGCAAGCAGCGCTGTGGGGCTGCCGCATTCGCCGCTGCGCTCACAAAGAAGCGATTGCGCGGGCAGATGGGCGACATCGAGACAGTCGGCAAGCTCGGCGCCGCTCGCCAGCCCCTGAGTGGTACCGAGCGCGCCGCTGCCGGCGTCGTGCACGATCCGCAGCCCACCACTGGCGCTAGCAGCGATGCAGTTCTCGATGATCAACGGCGGGCCGGAAAAGATACCCCGCCTGTGCGGATCGCTGGTGGCGCCGAAGATACTGGCATAGCCCACCATGACATCCTGGGTAACGGTTTTGGTGACATGCGAATCGGCGGCACCCCGAGCGGTGGCCGCGACGCGGATGGCGATGGGCGGGCCGCCCACTTGCACATGAAAAGGGGTCAACAGGCGGTAGGCGACCTGGTGTTGATAGCTGTCTGCCATCATCTGCGCGGCCTGCAGCGCCGGCGTCAGGCCGTCCGCATGAGAGTCGAGACGTGCGCCCGGGCCGGCGCCACTGCCGGTGTTCTGCCAGTGCAGATCGTGCCAGTGGTGTTTGAGCCAGGCGACCCCGAAATCGAGCGCGCCGGTGGCGGCGCTGTGCACTTCCTTGCCGCGCACGTCGATGCCCGACAGGCGCTGCTCGGCGACGCCCGCCTGAGCGACCATCAACACGCCTATCGTAGCGAGCAGAAGGACGATGAGCGTCACCGCGAGAACGGCGGCACCCCCGTTGCGCCGATGGGTTTTGCCGACCGGATTCATGGCACCACCTGGGGATAATGATTGGCAAGGGTCACGCTGGTGACGAGAGTCAGGGTCAGGTTCGGGTCGGCAGTCAGCCGCCCCGCAAGGCGCACGGCCACCTGGCGCCGGATGGGGCAGATACCCGCTCCCACACCTTCAGCAACCTCACAGTCGTCCGGCACACTTTGCGACAAGGTGAAATTCAGTGCGGTGATTTCCACGAGATCCCGCTCGGATACCGCCAGCCACTGGCCATCCCCGCAGGAATTGACGCCACCACCGCCCGCCCAGCGCATCTGTACTTCGTCGTTCGCGAGGCGGTAGCCGAAAAGCTCGCGGTTCACCGTGTTCTGGCCGTCGCCGGCAATGACGGCGACACCCTGCTCGCCGTCTTCGTTCAGGTCGTAGCTGAAAAGAATGCACGAGCAGTCCATGTCGCATGGGGCCTGCGCTGGCATGGAAAACAGCGCCACCCCGGCGAAACGCGCCAGCCCCGGCATGATGACGCCGAGGTAGGTCTGCGCATCTTGCGCCATTTCACTGTTGCCTGCGGAGAGCGCTTCGCCGCTCCACAGTTGCCGCCCATCGACGTAGCCGGCGCGCTGCAGGTCTTTCGCGATCCGGTCGAGGGTGGTGCGCAGGTGCTGGTTGAGACGCGTACCTTGCAGCGCGTCATTGCCCGCCGCCAGCACACGCAACAGCGCCGTGGTGGTGCCCGCCAGCAGCATCAGGCTGATCGCAATGCCCACCATCAGTTCCAGGAGGCTGATGCCTCTTTCGCCCGCGAAGGGCTTGTTGCTGTTCGCAGATCGCGATAGGGGGAGGCGCATGTGCATGATCCCCCGGTCAACAGGTCGCGTAGCCGCGAAACGAAGATTCCGGCGCGGCGCAAACGCGCACCCGGCCATTGAGGCCAACGCGGATTTCCAGCGTCTGATCGCGGGCGCTGACCGCGAGTGTGCCGCCAGGGCTTGCCGTGCGCCGCACCGGATTGAAGGTGGTGCCGCCGCCGGGAAAATTCGCGCTGATGGTAACGCCGGGAAATTCCTCCGCCGCCAGGCGCTGCGCCACGGGCTCTCCGGCAACATCGAGCACACAGGCCGAGGCACCCAATGAGGTGGTGCAGTCACAGCCGGGAAAGAACGCGACCCCGACGCACCAATGTGAGCTGTCGATGGTGACGGAAAGATTGGCGTTTCTGATCTGCCCTTCCTGACTGGCAAGAAGAATCAGGGCATGAAGATTTTCTGTGGCGTGCCTGACCCGCGCCCTGGCGATGGCATCGTAATAGGAGGGAATCGCCACTGTCGACAAGACACCGAGCACCGCCACAACGGCCAGCATCTCGACGAGGGTAATTCCGGCGCACTTGCCGGGGAAAAAACCACGGGATGAATAAGAGTCGTTGACCGGCATGCCACCTCCTTGTCGCAATACCTGTTTATCTGATGCCGCAGGCTCCTGCCTGCGTGGAACCCGGAGTTCAATCCATGAACCCGGCTCCATCACGTGAAGTACAGTAGCAATTTAGCCGAGTTTTTGGCAAATGTAAAAAACTGATGACGGATTGCTCGGAAAATAAGAAAAATCACCGCCACGGCCTGGGGCTTCGGTGGTAGGCATACCGCACGGGGAGGGCTTCCAGCACCGCTGCAAGTCCATCCATGGACGCTGCGACGGCGACGTCCTGTCGCCGACGCTGCTGGAAGCCCTCCCCGCACGGCATGCTTCAAGTCCGGTGCCACATCAACCTTTTCAATCTTGCACTTCGCGGGAGATGAACGATGAGCGCGGAGCCTGGGGAATCAGGGAGCTGGAGTGACAAAATCATCTTGAAAGAGCACTATTGGCACTCACTCAACAACTGCTTCACCACTGCCTCGTTGGCTCCGGGGAACGGAAAATCCACAAGTTGCGCCAGCGGCACCCAGCGCACTTGCTGCCCTTCGTTGCCTTTGGCTTCACCGGTGAAGGAAAAGACTCGCCAGAACTGGAGGTGCACAGCTTTGTCAGGGTATTGGTGGTGGACCTCGTGAAACAGCGCGGCACCATCGCGATCGATACGGATATCTACCTCTTCCAATAATTCACGATACAGCGCATCGCGCGCGGTTTCGCCGTTGTCGACCTTGCCGCCGGGGAATTCCCACAATCCGCCCTGGTGGAGGTGTGCCGGGCGGCGGGCAATGAGCACCTGTTCGCCGTCCGCGCTGTGAATGATGGCGGCAACGACAAAGACGCTCTTTGCGTCAGACGTCAGACGTCTAGCGTCAGACGCTTCAAGTTCTGTATTCGGCATTGATCGTCACGTACTCGTGGGAGAAGTCCGTGGTCCATACGGTTTCCGTCACGTCGCCGCGCCCCAGGTCTATGGCGATGAGGATTTCCTCACCGTTCATCACCGCCTGACCCGCGGCTTCCGTGTAGCTGGCGGCGCGGGCGCCGTTCTCCGCAATCAGCAGGTCGCCGAGCTTGACCGACACCTTTTCGACCACCAGATTTTCGACACCGGCGCGACCGATGGCGGCGAGAATCCGCCCCCAGTTGGGGTCCGAGGCAAACAGCGCGGTTTTCACCAGCGGCGATTCCGCCACCGCATAGGCAACCTTGAGGCACTCCTGCACACTCGCGCCACCGGCCACTGCGACGGTGACGAACTTGGTGGCGCCCTCGCCATCGCGGATGATGGCCTGCGCCAGCTCGATCAGCACCGCGTCGAGCGCCTGTTGAAACAGATTGCGATTGGCCGCGGTGATTTCCACACCGGCGGCACCGGTGGCGACCAGGGTAACGGCATCGTTGGTGGATGTATCACCATCCACCGTAATGCGGTTGAAGGAACGCTCCACCGCCGCACCCAGCATGTCCTGAAGCAGGGGCTGCGCCACACCGGCGTCGGTGGCCACATAGGCCAGCATGGTCGCCATGTTGGGCTTGATCATGCCCGCGCCCTTGGAAATACCGGTGATGGTGACCGTCTGCCCGTCGATTTCGCAGCGCAGGCTGGCGCCCTTGGGACGGGTATCCGTGGTCATGATGCCGCTACCGGCATCCGCCCAGCCGTCTTCCGTACAGGCGCACAGAGTAGCGGGCAGCGCGGTGAGAATTTTGTCCACCGGCAGCGGCTCGCCGATCACACCGGTGGAATAGGGCAGAACCTCTTCGGGCTGACAGCCGGCATGCTCCGCCAGCGCCCGGCACACACGGCGCGCGTTGTCGAGGCCATCGGCGCCGGTACCGGCATTGGCATTGCCGGTGTTGGTGACCAGATAGCGCGGCGCGGCCTGCTGCAGATGCTCGCGGGCAATCAGCACCGGCGCGGCGCAGAAGGCGTTTTTGGTGAAGCAGGCGGCAACGGTCGCGCCCTCGTCGAACGCCATGATTACCAGATCCTTGCGGCCCGGTTTCTTGATGCCCGCGGAACCGGTGCCGAGCCGAAAGCCGGCTACCGTGTGCATATCGGGAAAGGTGGGTTTGCCTACGGCCATTTTTTCTCCTGGGTCTGACGTCGGACGTCTGACGTCTGACGCTTTTTTAGCGGCTGCGCCGCTGTGTCATTGACTGCGGCCGTATTGTGCTTTCGCCAGGCCAGCTGTTTTTGCGCTCCGCGCGCGTAGGAGCCTGCCTGCAGGCGACACATGTCGGTGGCTGTCGCTTGCAGGCAAGCTCCTACAAGGTACTTCCAAGCCCTGCTTGCCGGGACAGTGGCCGTCCTTCGATATAACCCCCTGTAGGAGCCTGCCTGCAGGCGACACATGTCGGTGGCTGTCGCTTGCAGGCAAGCTCCTACAGGGGCACAGCCACGGATTTTCTATGCCAGCTTGCCGTGGCAGTGTTTGTATTTTTTGCCCGAGCCGCAGGGGCAGGGGTCGTTGCGGCCCACTTTCTCTTCTTCGCGCACGAAAGGCTGTTGCGGCACCGTGTTTTCTGGCGGCGTCTGCTGGCCCTCTTCTTCGATGGCGACGGCATCGTCGTGGCGGAAGTCCATCTGTTGGCGCGCCTGGGCTTCCAGTTGGCGGCGCTCCATTTCTTCCACTTCGTCGTGACTGCGCACCTCGATGCGGGTCAGGAAGCGCACGGTGTCGCCCTTGATGTTGTCGAGCATGGTCTGGAACAGTTCGAAGGATTCCCGCTTGTATTCCTGCTTGGGGTTCTTCTGGGCGTACGCCCGCAGGCCGATACCCTGGCGCAGGTGGTCCATGTTCGACAGGTGTTCCTTCCACAGCATGTCCAGTACCTGGAGCATGATCTGCTTCTCGATGACGCGAATGTCGGGCCCGATGCGCGCGCATTTTTCGTCGTAGGCGTCTCTCACCTCTTCGATGATGCGCTCGCGCAGCGGCTCTTCGTGCAGGCGCTTGTCCTCGTCGAGCCATTGTTGCAGCGGCAACACCACGCCGAACTCCAGCGCCAGGTTTTCTTCGAGGCCCGCCACATCCCACTGTTCGGCGAGGCTCTGGGGCGGAATGTAGCTGTCGATGGTGTTGTTGACCACATCGGCGAAGATGGCGCGAATTACATCGCCGATGTCCGATGATGCCAGCAGTTCGTCGCGCTGCTCGTAGATCACCTTGCGCTGATCGTTGGCCACGTCGTCGAATTCCAGCAATTGCTTGCGGATATCGAAGTTGCGCCCTTCCACCTTGCGCTGCGCCTTCTCGATGGAGTTGGAGACCATGCGGTGTTCGATGGCTTCACCCTCCATGCCGAGACTGCGCATCATGTTGCGCACCCGGTCGGAGGCGAACAGCCGCATCAGCGGATCTTCCAGAGACATGTAGAAACGTGACAGGCCGGGGTCGCCCTGGCGTCCGGCACGACCGCGCAGCTGGTTGTCGATACGGCGCGATTCGTGGCGCTCGGTCCCGATGATGTGCAGCCCGCCGAGATGGGACACGTTGTCGACCGGCGCGAACGGCAAGGGGCTGAGGCCCACCGCCTGCCAGTAGTCGCGCAGTGCCTTCTGCCTGGCTTCCGTGGAGGCGTTTTCGAGCTTGGTGCGCGTCTTTTCGTCGAGGAAAACCTCGACCCAGGTATCGGTCAGGCGCGTGAACAGGTCGGCGTCGTCTTCCCTGGCATCCGCTGGCGCCAGGTCGTGCTTTTTCCACCACTCCAGCAGTTCGCCGAACTCGAAAGGCCGCAACTGGATGTCGGTACCGCGGCCCGCCATGTTGGTGGCCACGGTGATGGCGCCGAGTGTTCCCGCCTCGGCGATCACCTGCGCCTCGCGCTCGTGCTGCTTGGCGTTGAGCACGTTGTGGGGCAGACCGGCCTTTTTCATCAGCACAGCGAGAATTTCCGAGTTCTCCACCGAGGCGGTGCCGGCCAGCACCGGCGCGCCCATGCGGTGCACCATGCGGATGTGCTCGATGGATGCCTCGAATTTCTCGCGCTGGGTGAGGTAAATGAGATCGTTGAGATCGCGGCGCTGGATGGATCGGTTGGTGGGAATCACCACCACCTGCAGGCCGTAGATCTGGTGGAATTCGTAGGCTTCGGTGTCGGCGGTACCGGTCATGCCGGCGAGCTTGCCGTAGATGCGGAAGTAGTTCTGGAAGGTGGTCGATGCCAGGGTCTGGCTTTCGCTCTGGATCTTGACCCCTTCCTTGGCTTCGATCGCCTGGTGCAGGCCTTCCGAGAGGCGGCGGCCGGGCATGGTGCGCCCGGTGTGTTCGTCGATCAGCACCACTTCGCCTTCCAGCACCATGTATTCCACGTCGCGATGGAACAGATAGTGGGCGCGCAGCGCGGTGTGCAGGTGGTGCAGCAGGCCGAGGTTGGCAGCCTGATAGAGGCTTTCATCCGGTTTCAGCAGGCCGTCGCGGCTCAGCAGGTCTTCCGCTTTCTGGTGGCCCTGTTCGGTGAGTTCCACCTGGCGAGTCTTCTCGTCGATGATGAAATCGCCGGGTTTCTCCTCCTGCCCTTCATCGGCGGGGATCTGCCGCTCCAGCGATTGCACCAGCACGTTCATGCGCTTGTACAGCACGGAGCTGTCCTGGGCGGCGCCGGAAATGATCAGCGGCGTGCGCGCCTCGTCGATGAGAATGGAGTCCACTTCGTCGATGATGGCGTAGGCGTGGCCGCGCTGTGTCTTGTCCTCCATGCGCAAGGCCATGTTGTCGCGCAGGTAATCGAAACCGAATTCGTTGTTGGTGCCGTAGGTGATGTCGGCGGCGTAGGCTTCACGGCGGCTGCACGGGCGCAGCCGGTTCTCGCCTTCCACGGTGGCGTCGTAGATGAAGGAGTTGTTGGCGCCGGCGCCGCGAAACGATTGAATGATGCCCACGGAAATACCCAGGGCATCGTAGACGGGCCCCATCCACTGGGCGTCGCGGCTCGCCAGGTAGTCGTTGACGGTGATGAGGTGGACGCCCTTGCCCGGCAGCGCATTGAGATAGGCCGCCAGGGTCGCCACCAGCGTCTTGCCCTCACCAGTGCGCATTTCCGCGATCTTGCCCTGGTGGAGTGTCAGGCCGCCGATCATCTGGACATCGAAATGGCGCAGGCCCAGCGAGCGCCGCGCCGCCTCGCGCACCGCGGCAAAGGCCTCCGGCAACAGGCTGTCGAGGCTTTCGCCGTTGGCAAGGCGGGTGCGGAATTCCTCAGTCTTGTTTTTGAGCCCTTCGTCCGACAACTGTTGCAAGGACGGTTCGAGGGCGTTGATGGCGGCAACCGTTCTGCGCATCTTTTTCAGGAGGCGTTCGTTGGTACTGCCAAAAATCTTCTTCAGCGTGACTGCCAGCATGGCTTTTTCTCTCGGGTATCAGGAATCGCCGGGCCCTGCAGCGGGTCCGACCGTAAAAAAAGAAAGCGAAAGAAGGCTTTATCGCAGCGTCTTGCGGATATAGGTGGAGGGGTCGACGGAGCGACCATGCTTGTAGACTTCGAAGTGCAGGTGGGGCCCCGTGGAGCGCCCGGTGCTGCCGAGGGCGGCAATCACCTGGCCGCGCTGGACCAGATCGCCGACCTTGACCTTGTTTTCCTGATTGTGGGCGTAGCGGGTGACGAATCCTTCGCCGTGGTCGATCTCCACCATGTTGCCGTAGTGGTTGTATTTGCTCGACCAGGTGACCACCCCGGACGCCACCGCCACCACATTGGCGCCGGCCTTGCCCGCGAAATCCACCCCGTTGTGCCAGCTTTTGCGGCCGGTGAAGGGGTCGGTGCGCGTGCCGTAGGACGAGGATACCCAGCCCTTCTCCACCGGCCTGCCGGCGATGGTGCTGTCCTCGCTGAGCTGGCGGTTGATCAGCAGCGATTCCAGCACCTCGAGTTGGTGCTCGCGGCTATCGATCTGAAACTGCAACTCATTGAAAAGTTGATGGATATCGGAAGTGGTGGCGGCCTGGGACTGGTTTTCGTACTCCGGCCCACCCATCGGCGGCAATTCGTTGAAGTCGAACTCGCCATCGTCCAGGTTGGCCATGGTGGTGAGGCGCTCACCGACCGCGTCCAGGCGCACCAGGCGTGCCTTCATCTCCGCCAGTTTCAGGGTCATGGCGTGAACCTGGCGATTCGCTACCTGGCGGCTCTCGTCCAGTTGCTCGCGCTGGCTGACCAGTTCGTCCTGGAGGCTTTCGATATTCTGTTCCAGCAGCAGGCCGATCTTGCCGCCGCCGAGTTGAATACCGAGGAAGATGCCCGCGCTCAGAGGCACACCCAGCAGGCACAAGGACATGGCCAGCTTGGCCCAGCCCTGCAGTCGGATGGTCTTGCGAACCCCTTTGCGGTTGTGGATGAGGACAACTTTCACGGCTTTCTCACATGGACGCTGCCTGCGCGTAGGCGATGGGCGGCTTGGAATCCTCGTCCTCGAAGGTGACCATTTCCCAGGCATCCGGGTCGGCCATCAACGCCCTGAGCGCCGCATTGTTGAGGGCATGGCCCGATTTGTAGGCGACAAACTCGCCGATCAAGCCATGGCCCAGCTGGTACAGGTCGCCGATGGCGTCGAGAATCTTGTGCTTGACGAACTCGTCCTTGTAGCGCAGCCCCTCTTCGTTGAGGATCTGCTCCTGGTCCACCACGATGGCGTTGTCGAGGCTGCCGCCGCGCGCCAGGCCGATGGAGCGCAGGTATTCGATTTCGTGCATGAAACCGAAGGTGCGCGCGCGGCTCACCTCCTTGACGAAGGAGGTGCTGGAGAAATCGACACTGGCGTTGAGGGTTTCGCTGGAAAACGCCGGGTGATTGAAGTCGATGGTGAAACTTACCCGAAACCCGTCATAGGGTTTGAACGACGCCATCTTGTCGCCGTCCTGTACGGAAATTTCGCGCCGGATGCGGATGAACTTCTTGGGCGCGTCCTGCTCGACGATGCCCGCCGACTGGATCAGGAACACGAACGGCCCGGAACTGCCATCCATGATGGGCACCTCGGGGGCGGTCAGCTCGACCAGCAGGTTGTCGATGCCAAAGCCCGCCAGTGCCGACAGCAGGTGTTCGACGGTGGAAATGCGCACATCGCCGTTGACCAGGGTGGTGGACATGGTGGTGTCCCCGACGTTTGCGGGGTTGGCCTTGACGTCGACCGGCGGATCCAGATCGGTGCGCCGGAAAACGATACCGCTATCGGCGGGCGCGGGCTTGAGGGTCAGGTAGACCTTCTCACCGGTATGCAGCCCCACACCGGTGGCGCGGATGGCGTTTTTGAGGGTTCGCTGTCTGATCACGCAGTGCTTCTCGGGACGCTAAGTCAGGTATCACGGATACGAAGGGAGGGGATATTATCAGAGATAGTTCAGCGGCTCCACCTTCTGCCACTTCCCGCCGATACGGGGGAGAGGTGGCTGTGCGGGCAAGCCATGGACCGTACGGGCAATTCATGAATTGCCCCTGCAACCGTACCCAATTCACCCAAAAGCATCCCCACCCCGCGGAGGGGGTGTGCGAGGCGGGGACGCCGGTGGTCAGTCAGCCTGGCGACGCAGGAAAGCCGGGATATCCAGGTAATCCATATCCTTGTCCTGGTGCTGCTCGATCTTGCGCGCGGTGCTGCCCTCGTGAGTGGTCACGGAGGGGCGGCGGCTGATGGTCGGGCGATCCAGGTCGCGGTAGTCCATCTGCGGGCGTGCCACGGGCTGGGTCGGCTCGTGGCGCACCGGGGCGACCTTGCGGCTGTCGAGACTGCTGCCCAAACCTGTGGCAACCACGGTGACGCGCACTTCTTCACCCATGTCCGGATCGAGCACGGTGCCCACGATGACGTTGGCGTCGTCGGAGGCGAACTCCTCGATGGTTTCGCCGACTTCGGAGAACTCGCCCAGCGACAGTGCTTCGCTCGCCGTGATGGTGACCAGGATGCCGCGTGCGCCCTGGAGATTGATGTCTTCCAGCAGCGGGCTGTGGATGGCCGCTTCGGCGGCGATGCGGGCGCGATCTTCACCGCGGGAAACGCCGGTACCCATCATCGCCATGCCCATCTCTGACATCACGGTGCGCACGTCGGCGAAGTCGACGTTGATCATGCCGGGGCGGATGATCAGGTCGGCAATGCCCTGCACCGCGCCGCGCAGCACGTCGTTGGCGGCACGGAAGGCGTCAAGCAGGCTGGTGTCCTTGCCGAGCACGCTGAGCAGCTTCTCGTTGGGGATGGTGATCAGGGAATCGACCCGATCCTTCATGTTGATGATGCCCTGTTCGGCGATGGACATGCGCTTGCGGCCCTCGAAGGGGAACGGCCGCGTCACCACCGCAACGGTGAGAATGCCCAGTTCCTTGGCCACGTCCGCCACTACCGGCGCGGCGCCGGTGCCGGTGCCGCCGCCCATACCCGCGGTGACGAACACCATGTCGGCGCCCTTGAGTACATCGGCGATGCGCTCGCGGTCTTCCATCGCCGCCTGGCGACCGATGTCCGGGTTGGCGCCGGCACCGAGGCCGCGCGTCACGCCATTGCCCAGTTGCAGCAGCGTGGCGCCGCTGAAGTTGCGCAGCGCCTGCGCATCGGTGTTGGCGCAGATGAACTCGACGCCCTCGACATCGCTTTCGATCATGTGCTTGATGGCGTTGCCGCCACCGCCGCCCACGCCGATCACTTTGATCTCCGCGCTTTGCGGAATGTTGTCGACTATCTGAAACATGTTATTACCCCTCGCTTTGCCGTGTTTGAAAGAAAAGAACCCAAAAGTTACAAACTGCCCTGAAACCACCCCTTGATGCGCTCGAGCCAGGAATCCCAGAAATTACCTGAGGCATGACTGGTCCGCATTTGCGCACGGTTACCGTCCATCTGCTGTTTCATTCCGTAGAGCAACAGCCCGACCCCGGTGGAGTGAATCGGGTTGGTGACGATATCGGTCAGCCCGCGGATGTTCTGGGGCGCACCCAGGCGCACGGGCATGTGAAAAATTTCCTCAGCGAGATCGATCACGCCTTCCATCTTCGAGGTGCCGCCGGTGAGCACCACGCCGGCGGCCACCAGATCCTCGTAGCCGCTGCGCCGCAGCTCGGCCTGCACCAGGCTGAAGAGCTCGTCGTAGCGCGGCTCCACGACCTCGGCCAGCGCCTGGCGCGACAGGTCGCGCGGCTGGCGGTCGCCGACGCTCGGCACCTTGATGGTCTCGTCGGGGCCGGCCATCTTGGCGAGCGCGCAGGCGTAGCGGATCTTGAGCTCTTCGGCGCGCGGCGTGGGCGTGCGCAGCGCCATGGCGATGTCGTTGGTGACCTGATCGCCGGCGATGGGAATCACCCCGGTGTGGCGAATCGCGCCATCGGCGAAAATGGCGATATCGGTGGTGCCGCCGCCGATGTCCACCAGACACACACCGAGCTGCTTTTCGTCCTCGGTGAGCACCGCGTAGGCGGAGGCCAGTTGTTCGAGAATGACTTCCTCGACTTCGAGGCCGCAGCGGCGGATGCACTTCTTGACGTTCTGGGCGGCGTTGGCCGCGCAGGTCACCAGGTGGACCTTGGCTTCGAGGCGCACACCGGACATGCCGAGCGGCTCCCGCACGCCTTCCTGGTTGTCGATGATGAATTCCTGGGGCAGGACGTGGAGGATTTCCTGATCCGCGGGAATGGCCACGGCGCGCGCCGCGTCGATTACCCGGTCGATGTCCGCCTGCTGCACTTCCCGGTCGCGGATCGCGACGATGCCGTGGGAGTTGAGGCTGCGGATATGGCTGCCGGCAATACCCGCATACACGGAATGAATGTGGCAGCCCGCCATCAGCTCCGCCTCTTCCACCGCCCGCTGGATGGCGTGCACCGTGGATTCGATATTGACCACCACGCCCTTCTTCATACCGCTCGAGCGGTGCATGCCGGTACCGATGATTTCCAGGGTGCCGTCCGCGCCGGCAACACCGACGATGGCCACCACCTTGGAGGTACCGATATCCAGGCCGACGATCATTTGTTCATTACTTGCCGCTGCCATCAACCGACCTCTATTCAACC
>Ga0265293_10003475_pt1 | contig 29232 bp, 26 predicted proteins | sample Munlanlewell138R_FD_192505 | JGI IMG/M metagenome (GOLD analysis project Ga0265293, IMG submission 192505) | Leachate microbial communities from a municipal landfill in Southern Ontario, Canada - Leachate well 138R | ecosystem: Engineered > Solid waste > Landfill > Unclassified | place: Canada... | reverse complement strand
ATCCGATTCCTGAATATAACGCACATAAAAAATCGTATCAAAAATATCGACCCGTTTTCCTTCAGTATTGTAAGCTCTCGCGCTCGGAAATAGGTTACGGGCACTCACCGGTTCTTCACTTGTTTCTCTCGGTGCGAAAACAGGCATGATGATAAAGGTAGAGACCGTAATCGCAATCATTAAAATAATGACTTCAAGCGCCGAGAAAATGGAAAAAACCTTTTTAATTAATTTCATAATTACTGCTTTCAATTTTAAACATTCGTAAGCGCAAAATAACAATACGAGATAGTCCGGCAACAAGTAATCCTGTTACAAGTCCACTAAAGATCATAATGACAAGATAATTAAACATCGCCACATTTTGATACATCACAACAATCACACTCACTTGTCCGACCCCATGAAAAACAGCACTTATCATTGATAGACCATAAAGCGAGAAACGATTAAAGAAGTAGGCAATCAAAACAGTTATTGCCGATAATAAAAATCCTGCAAGGGAAAGGAGAAAACTCGTCCCAAAGCCGCTAAAAGTACCACTTAAGAGGACACGAAGCAAACCGATACCGACGAATTCAAGTGGCCCGTAAATGGCTAAAAGAATAAGGCCAATGGAGTTTGCAAGCCCCAGTTTGACCCCTGGAACCGCAGGCATAAAGACAATATAGTTTTCGATAATATTAAAAACGACCCCTAACGCCAAGAAAACGGCGAGATGCACGATCTTTTTGGTCTTATCCCGTTGACTTAAGGCCGCACGCATCTTAAGCTCCTGGTACATACGGCGGTGGGGCTTCCATAAAGCTAATACCGCGTATTTCTATATAAAATTGGTTTGGTAAACATAAAATCGGGGTCGCGACACTACCAACAAAACCTTGAAGCTCACAATCATTTGTCGGACTTGTTTGATCCGCAACCCGGACCCGACGATTTTTTATTTCGACCGTAATCGGGCCAAGAAATTGTGGCTCGTTATAAACAAAAGTCCCATTAATCAGCATCGAGCGCTTGTCAATGAGACGATTTTCGGAAAACATATAGGCAAATAGTTCTTCATTGGTCGCAAAAGCGTTTTTAAGACTGAGCATTAGGCTACTTGTAAAAACTAAAATCAAACTAAAAATCACCGTATCAAAAAGGGTTTTATTTAGTTTAACTTTACGCTTATACATGCTTCCTCCAAATAATTAAAGTTGAATATTAACAAGATTTCCGTTTTCATCCGGATGTTGATCTAAGAATTCCTTAATTGCTTTACGCGCATCAGGCCGACTTGGTTTGCATTGGCTCACGAGCCTAACTTCATTTTTAAGCATTCCTTGCGCCATTTCCTTACAGCCGGCATAGCCACAAGTGCCGCAATTGATTCCTGGTAAAAGTGCAACAAGCGGTTCCAAGCGTGGATCTTCTTTCACACTAAAGGCTTTATCGGCAATCGCGAGTAATAAACCTAAGACCCCGCCGATGACAAGTAAAATAACAACTCCCCAAACGTATTCCATGTTATTGGTCTCCTTCACTAGGATGGTGGCCACAACTGGTGACTGCACATCCGGTACAACTGGCGGTTAAATCTTCACAACCAGCAGGTTTTTTTGTTTTTTTATTAAGTAGGTAAGTCCCAATATATAACGCTACTAAAACGCTAAAAACTAAGACTGCTAATAAAATCCGTAATACTTCATCCATCTTAAATCATCCCTTTGAAGCCCATAAAGGCCATAACGAGTAATCCAAGCGTAATCAGCGCTACACCGCTTCCTTTAAAGCTTTTAGGTGTATTGCGATCGGTAATTAAACGTTCTTGGATGTAACTAAAGACAACCAAAATAAACGCATACCCAACCGCGGTAAAGAAACTATAGATGAGCATACTTAAGAAATTATAATCCGCCACACCGCCAGTGATACCGACGACATCAAGACTAACCGCTAACACAACACAGTTCGTCGTAATAAGCGGCAAATAAATACCAAGTGATTTATAAAGTCCAGGGACATAACGCTTTAAGAACATTTCAACAAATTGGACGAATGAAGCAATAATTAAAATAAAGGAGACTAAACGGAGGTAGCCAATACCCAATGGATTGAGCACATACATAAAGAGTGAGTAACTCAAAATGGCGCTCATGGTCACAACGAAAATGACGGCTAGGCCCATACCAATCGCACTGCTATTCTTCCTCGAAACTCCTAGTAACGGGCAAATACCTAAGAAACGGGTCAAGATAATATTATTAATTAAGATGGCACTAATACCGAGTAATAGATATTCCATGTTTATTGTCCTCCAGCAGCAACAAGGGCTGCCTTTTTCTTTTTATGGTCGGCCGCTTTCATTATAATGAAGTTCACAAGTCCAACAAGTAAGCCAAACATAATAAAGGCGCCTGGGGCATCACTAAAGATTGGAATCGTGTAAGCCGTTGGAATGATTTGGAAACTCCATAGCTTTTGTCCCGTTAGTAGCGAACTAAACGCTAAGCCACCGGTCGCGATGAACTCCCGCGCAATTGCTAATACGGCAAGTCCAGCAAGAAAGCCAACCCCAGTGCCTAACGCATCAAGGAAGGAATCAAAGACATTGTTCTTCATGGCAAACGCTTCCGCCCGACCTAGAATAATACAGTTAACAACAATCAGTGATAAGTAAACCCCTAGCGTTTGTGATAAATCAAACATATAGGCTTGCATAAACATTTCAATTACGGAAACAATCGTCGCAATAATCACAATTAATATTGGAATACGAATTTCATTAGGCACCCATTTACGAATCGCAGAAATCGCGGTATTCGTCAAGATGAGGGTTGCCAAAACTGCAATGCCCATTCCTAATGCACTCATGAAATCCTTGGTCGTCGCAAGCATTGGGCACATCCCGAGAAAGAGCATAAACGCTGCATTATTAGCGAAGATGCCATCGGTAAAAATTTTATGTTTTTTCATGATTAAATTCTCCCTTCAAGGTAGTCATCAGCGCATAATTCTAAGGCTGTTTTTAGCCCGTTGACGGTTCTTGTTAAGCCAACATTTTCTGGGTTGCCAACAAGAATCGGATCACTCGCTGGTTGGTCTTTAATCCAACCATTGACCTTGGTCAGATAGTCACCGCCGTAATCTGGTGTTTCTTGACTAGCCAGGAGTTTAAAGCCCGCATAATTTTCGCCAATAAAACCAACGAGGAAATGCATGCCATCTTTGAAACCTTTGGTTTTGACTTCATAAACGACACCGACACTCACCCCTTCAACGAGAACATCATATTTTAAGAGAATGCCTCCAGCTTTAAGTGTCTCGCGAATCGGAAGCATGGTATAACTTGTGGCCGTCGTTAAGTTCAACGCGGCATTGAGATTTTCAAGCGACGTTTCTGGATAAGTTGGATTCATCGTCGCTAAATAGTCACCGGCGGCGAGGCCAAGGGCGGTTTGGAGGGCAGTCACCGTTTTTGTAACTCCAGCATTTACTTCATCGTCAATAAGAACAGGGTCCGCCGCTGGTAAGTCTTTAATCCAACCATTTACATTTGTGAGGTAATCACCACCGTAATCGGGCGTTTCTTGGCTAGCAAGAAGTTTGAAACCAGCATACTTATCGGCATTGAAGCCGACTAAGAAATGTAAGCCATCTTTAAAGCCACGAACTTTCATCTCATATACGACACCGACACGGTAGCCATTTTCAAGCACGATATATTTTAGTAACACGCCACCATCTTTTAAATCTTGGGTTAGGGTTACTAGTGAATAATCATCTGCGGTTAAGATATTTAAGGCTGCATTTAAGTTGGCAAGTGAGGTCGGTTCTGGTTCTACTTCCCCTTGCCCTAAGTAATCCGCCGCCATTAAACCTAAGACTTCTTTAATAGGCGCCGCTGTCACTGGAGCCGTTGGGCCCGTGTAAGTTTCGTCATCAATTAAAATCGGTTGATCAAGCGGCACACCGGCGATGCGGTCATTAATTTCATTTAAGTAAGATGCGCCAATACCCGCCGTTTCATCAGAACTTAGCAAGTAGAAACCGCCATAGGTATTACCTTTAAAGCCAGCAAGGAAATGAATACCTGGGTTCCATCCTTCAACTGTGGCTTCATAAACGATACCTTGGAGCACACCGTCAAGATTAACTTCATAGCGTTTGCTAACGCCTTTGGTGATTAGACTTTCACTGACAGTAACTTCAACGATTTGATCGGCGTTTTCAATATTGAGAGCCCCGATATATTCTTCATATTCATGGGGTGGAATAATCGGTGAATCACCAAGTGCATAATCGGCCGCACAAAGTTCTAACACTTCTTTTAAAGCCCCACCTGTAATCGGAGCGGTTGGTCCGGTATAGGAACCGTCATTTAAGAGCACTGGTTGATCAATTTTAACGCCTTTAATACGGTCATTGACAAATTGGAGGTAATCTTTACCAATACCAGGGGTTTCATTTGAACTGATCAGATTGAAGCCGGCATAAACATCATCTTTAAAGCCGACTTGAAAGGTCAATCCTGATTCCCAACCTTTAATGGTGGCATCATAGACAACCCCAATCAAATCTTCTCCAACATTGACTTTGGTTTTCTTGCTAACACCTTTATCAGTCAATTTCTTGGCGATTTCCGCACTCGTAAGGCCAATATTGACCGATGGGTCAATACTAAGGATCAGTTTATAGCCTTCAAGTTTCTTTTGATCTTTATTATTTTCAATAATCGGTGCCGTCAGTAAGTGTGCACCGGTTAAGACGCCAGCAGCGCCTAAAGTAATGCCCGCTAAAAAGAGGGGGAGTAAAATCATTTTACTTAATTGTTTCTTTGCCATATTAAGCACCATACCCTTCTAAGGCATCTTGGACCGCAGCAAATAAACGCCGTGGGCTGTAAGAGACGCCTGCCACGAGGGTTTCACCACCTTCACCATAAAGGTCAAGGTCGCTCGTATAAGATAAAAAGGTGGCCACATCGAGTTCTTGGTATTTTTCTAAAATTGCAGGATAGGCCGCTTCCCAAGTTTCTTGATAATTGGTCGTACTCGCACCTTCGAGAATTTCAAGGGTTTTAATTTTTTCAGTTGTGTCATCAACGTAAACATTCACTTTTAGTGTCATGTCTTCGGTGGCACCAGCGTGTGGTAAGGAGACATCTTCACCATAGTGGACACTAATATCTATAAGGGCATCTTTAATGCCTTCATATAATGCACGGGAACTATAAATAGCGCCTGGTAGGATATGTTCACCAACTTGGGCAGGAACGGTTGTACCGGTATCACCATCACTTAAAGCTGGGACCGGTAATGCTTTAAATTCTGCCACGCTAATCGACGTGTAATAATTCATTAAAGTTTCATGTTGGGCATCCGTTAAACGATCTGGTGATTCAATCACGTCATATTCAAGATGTACAATATGAAATTTATCGTTAAGACCTACGGTTACATGAGAGGTAAAAGCCTCTTGGCTCGCATGAGGTTTTGGACTGCTATAACTTCCTTCATAAGCTGCAAAATAGAGGTCGTTACCACTTCTTGCAGGTAAGATCGCTGCACTAACACCAGTTAATAAGCCAACACTTAAGGCAACCATCACGGCACTAACCGTATAAGGTTTCCATAATTTTGTATCAGTCCGACCTTCGATAAGCCGATCAATCATCGGTGAAAGAACGTTAACAAGCGCAATACTAAATGCGGTTCCTTCAGGGTAAGAACCAGCAATCCGAATTAATACATTAAATAAGCCGCCTAAAATCCCAATTAAGGCCTTGCCGTAATTACTTGTTGGCGAGGACACGGGATCCGTAAACATAAAGATGGCGCCAAAGACTAAACCACCTAACCCAAATTGTAAAAGAAGATAATCAAGAATATTGACTTGGGCCACTAAAGCAATAAAGACACTACTTAAGGCCACGGTGCCAAAAAGAAACACCGGGGTACGCCAGTTAATCACTTCGCGGGCCGCTAAAACGACTCCCACTAATAAGATGACGATGGTGAAGGTTTCTCCAAGGCCGCCGCTATAGTTTCCTAGCCATAGATCAAACATTGAAATATTTGTATTCGCAATACCGCCAAGGATAAACTTGCCACTGACACCTGAACCAAAGTTTGCAAATTGACTCGTAACAGTGACGCCAGCCTCAAGACCGCCAAGTGTTTCTCCACCTGGTAAATAGGCTTTCAATTGGCCACCAAAAGCAAGTGCTAAGAATAATCGACCAAGCGCCGCTGGGTTGAAAATATTGCTTCCAAATCCACCAAACGCATGTTTAACCACAAGCGTTGAGAAGATACTACCAATCGCAACCACATAAACAGGGGTGCCGACAGGAATTGTTAATGCAAAAATCACAGCGGTTACAACGCTGAAATTTGTTTTGATAAAAATAACAATAAAATCTTCGAATTTACCGTCTTTCTCTTTTGAATAACGGAGACTTCCGGCAATCAAATCACTGATGAGGGTAAATAGAATGCTAACCGCCATGATGCCGATGGTTTTAAGACCATAATTAACACCAAGGGTAAAATTGTAGACAACGGCCGCAACAAAGACAACAGCCAGACCAATGAGCAAATCACGCATAATGTGACCTGTCTTACGTGGTCGCCGTAAGAAAGGTGCATTTCCACTAACTATTTTCATTATTCAATCCTACTTCTTTCCTGCTTGTTGATTGACACGAAGGATCGTTTTCGCTTTCTTCATGAAATCGGTAACTTCAATGTTACTTGGGCAGACATAACTACATAGTCCGCAGTCAACACAGCGCATGGTTTCTAGTTTTTCAAGTCTAACGTAATCACGGGCTTCAAAAGCACGCATAATCTCGACGGGTTGAATACCAGCCGGGCAATTTGCCGTACACGCACCGCAACGTAAGCACGGAATGGTGCGGAACTTCACTTTTTCGAGCAGTGTTAAGCCACCATGATTACTTTGAAGGGCAAAGTTCGCGTCTTTGGCCGCATTTGAGGTCATTGGTCCACCCGGTAAAAGATTGAATTCTTTTGAATCATCAATTTCAAATTCTTTTAAGACCACTTCAGCGAGAGTTCCAACGGGCACAAAAATATTTCCCGGATTTTTTACAACATTGCCGCTAACGGTCACAAGTCTTTCAGTCACGACATGACCTTCTGTTAACGCATCACAAACGGCAATAGCGGTCGTGCTATTATTAACAATAACCCCGATCTCACTTGGGAGCCGGTTATAGCGTTTTTTAAATAATTCAAAAATAAGCGTCGCTTCCCAGCCCATTGGGTAACGGTCTGGCACTTCGACAATGGCGATTTCGGGAAGATCCTTGGACGCTTCAATAAGCGCATCGCGGGCCGCTTCTTTGTGTTCTTTAATCGCAATTACTATATTCGGGGCCTCAACCGCTTTTTGAAGATAGCGAGCACCTGTCACTATTTTTTGAGCATATTTTTTAGTCAATGTATAGTCAGTTGTTAAATAGGGTTCACATTCAACCGCGTTAATGACAACCGTGTGAATCCCTTTGACGTTATTGTATTTAATCCAGGTCGGGAATCCGGCCCCGCCTAATCCGACAATACCGGCTTCCTTAATCGCTTCTACGATATGTTCTTTCGGGGCGTCGAGTGCCACCACGCTAAGTGGGGCCTCCCGTTCCATTTTAAAATCGTTAGCAATGACTAAGTGATCACATGGCCGACCCGTAATGATATTAAATCTTTTTTCAATCGCCATTACAACACCGGAGACACTACTAAAAAGCGGGACACTAAATTGTTGTCTAAAGGCAATTCTCGTCCCTACTTTCACTTTGTCACCGACTTTAACTAACGGCTCACAAACAGCATTGTTTCCAGCAACAAGTGGAAAATATACAAACTTAACTTTTTGTATATCAATCACAAGGGGTTCACGGGCAATACTTTCTTTTTTATGCGCAGGAATTTTACGCCTGCCTATTGTTGAAAATAATCTCATAACTATTTCCCTCCATTGCGCACATTATACACGCACAAAAGCGGTTATGTAAAGTAAATCGGTAAAAGATTATCTAAGAAATTTACCGGTTTATATTGGGTTCTAATAATTACTTATTACGTGTCAATTTTTTAAAGATATTGACTGTGCGAGGACCAGGTTCATACCGAAAGCTAAAATCAAACAAGCGGGACTTATGTAAGACCCCTTTTTGGTGGGTAAACGTCTTAAAACTATGGTATCCGTGATAATTGCCCATCCCACTAAAACCAACCCCGCCAAATGGGAAATGGACATTCGCAAGTTGAACAACAGCGTCATTAATAGCCATTGATCCACTACTCGTTCGTGTGGAAATCGCTTTAATGGTTTGGCGCGATTTAGTGAAAAGATAAAGCGCTAACGGTTTGGGGCGTTCATTAATAAATTGAATGGCTTCTTCTAAATTATCATAGATAATAATTGGTAATATTGGTCCAAAGATTTCCTCTTGCATAACTTTTGAATCAAGGGGCGGATTAAGAATGATCGTTGGCGAAATCGTCTGCGTATTATCTACATAATTTGATAATCCTAAATCAGTTAGATATTCTTTGAGGCGGAGGTAATGTTTTTCATTCACAATTCGAGGTAACCGTTCTTGTTCCTCAGGAAGTAAATCAAAAGCGCGTTGAATGTCATCGAGGCGCGGCAATAATTTTTTTGAGAGTAAGACATAATCAGGGGCCACACAGGTCTGGCCATTGTTAATCAGTTTAGCAAATTTTAAACGGCGAATCGTTAACCCTAAATCGGCATCCTCAGCAATAATAAGCGGTGATTTCCCGCCTAACTCAAGAACCACTGGGGTGAGATGATCACTTGCTTGACGCATTACCACTTTTCCGACGCTGGTACTTCCAGTAAAGAAGATAAAGTCGTACGGGTAGCGAAGAATTTCTTCGTTAACACTTCGACCACCCAAGAAAAGAATCACTTCATTTTCCGGGAAAGCATCAATCACAATTTGTTGCATGACTTCCGCGATATGTGGGGCATACGCACTTGGTTTTACCACTGCATAATTACCAGCCGCAATCGCACCAATAAGGGGCACAAGCGTCAATTGCAATGGATAGTTCCAAGGACTCATGATGAGAACTTGTCCATAGGCATCACTTACCAAATAATTGCGAGCCGGGAACTGGACAAGGGCAGTCTTAATCCGCTTTGGTTTTTGCCAGCGGTGGACATTTTTTAAGGCATGATGAAGTTCTTCATAGACAATGCTTAACTCTGTTACATAAACTTCCCATTCATCTTTTTTTAAATCAAGATAAAGTGCTTCATAGATTTCTTTTTCATGCTTTTTGATGCTTTTTTGTAGGGATAAAAGCATCAGTTTACGTTTTTTAACCGAAAGCGGAAACGAAGACTTAAATTGATCTTTTTGCTTCTTTATGGTCTCAATCATAACACGTCTCCTTTGATTTTCTTGTAAATTTCTTCAAGCTTTTTATTGGAGTATAAAACAGGCGTTGGATAGAGCGGTCTTGCTTCTTTATTCGCATACGCGGCCAGGGTAGGAATATCTTCAGTTTGGATTTCTTTGATCGTTGTACCAATGCCAAACCGAACATTCATTTCTTTAATTTTACTAATAAATAGTTGAGCCACTACATGGTCGCTGGCTTCAAGCGTGATTGCCCCGCTTTCATGTGCAAGACGCGCTAACTTTTTATATATTTTGGATCCATATTCTTCAAGCATAATGGGTAAAATTAAAGCATTGACATAGCCATGAGGTAAGCCGTAAAAGGCACTTAATGGATGACTTAGGGCATGAACATATCCGACATAATTTCGGGTGAATGCCACCCCCGCATCGTAGGCCGCTTGTTGCATATTGGCGCGGGCTTTAAGGTTCGATGGTTCATTAAAGACAACGACTAAATTTTCAAATATTAAGCGCACCGCATTGATTGCTTTATCATTTGTGAACTTTGTTCCGCCATGATTTAAATACGCTTCCACGGCATGGGTTAAAGCATCCATCCCCGTGGTTGCGGTAATAAAGGGCGGTAATCCAAACGTTAACTCGGGCACCAAGAGGGCATAATGAGGAATAAGCGCATGATCATTAATCGCATATTTGCGTTTCGTATTTTCGTCGACAATGACCGCTGCTAACGTTGTTTCGCTGCCCGTTCCGGCCGTAGTTGGAATCGCGAACATTAATGGTGTTTTGCGACCAACTTTCATAATGCCACCCATCTTAAGCAGACTTTGGTTTGGTTTAGCAACCCGAGCTCCAAGGGCCTTCGCAACGTCAAGGGGGCTGCCGCCGCCAAAACCGATAATGGCTTGCGCTTGAAAAGTATGATAGGCAACCAAGGCCTTTTCTACTTGACTAATGGTCGGATTAGGAGTGACCTCGCTAAAAGTCGTAAATTGAAATTTATGATTCGTTAATTTTTCAAGTAAAGCATGATGAAGTTTCATTTTCTCCAAATTTTTGTCAAGGACAATAAAAACCTTACTAATCTTTTTTTTAGTTAAAATTTGAGTTAATTCTTCATATGTTCTTAGTAATGTCGGCTCCCGCCACGGTAAAAGCGGACGAACAACATAGAAAATCCCCTGTGTGATTCGGTCTAATGGTTTAAGCATATTGCATCCTCGCTATTTTTTTAATGATTCGAGTAATGATAAGGTACTAGTTTTAGGATCGACATCCGGGAAGACATGGGTAATAATGCCTTTTTCATCAATCACAAAGGTTGTTCGTTTGGTATCAACCGCAATGTCCCCATAGTAAACCACATCCTGGAGGACGCCATAGGCTTTGATCGCACTCCGTTGCGGATCACTTAAGAGTAAGAATGGTATTTGAAAGGTATCGCAAAAATCGCGATGCGAGGCGACACTATCTTTTGAAATACCAATGACGGTATATCCAAGGTGAGAAAATTCATCATAAAATTTAGCAAAGTTTTTTGCCTGCAATGTACAGCCATTAGTAAAATCTTGTGGATAAAAATATAAAACGACCTTTTGACCACGAAAATCCTTTAAATTCAAGAGACGACCATCTTGTGCTTCTAGCGTAAATAAGGGTGCAACGTCATGTACTTTTAACATAGATATACTCTCCTTTATGATTCAATTATAACAAAAAAGGGGGTGAGCCCCCTTTCTTGTACATTATGATAGTTTGTTATATCGTCGGCACAGTCATTCCAAATAGGCCAAACGTCATTTCTAACATTCGCCACACAAAAATGACAAACTGATTTTGGGTGGTCGTCCAAACGCCCATATTAACGAGAAGCCACACTACACCCATGGCAATAATGGATAAAACGGCCAGAATAATCGCAATAATCAAGGCAATAACAATGAACTTCCAAAGAATACGCAAGAAAATTCTAAATCCGCGATGTTTTCTTTTTTTCTTAAGTCTTTCACCGCCACGTTCACGGGAAGAACGGCCTTCATTCGCGGTGACGAGACTATTGACAAAGTTACTATCAAAATAAACATTGACTGCTGTTTTAGCGGCCCGTTTTTTAGAGGTTTCTTTGGTTTCCTCTTGGGTAGCTAATTTGGTTTCTAAATCTTCAACTTGTTTTTGAAGATTCTTGATTTTTTTCTTTTTGCTCATGTTCTATATATCCTTTCCCCTAATTACCAAAGATGCTTGCCCAGATTGAACGGACAAAGATAAATAGACCTTCTGTAATGTTATAAAGGAAAGCAACCGCGGCATTTAATGCGCTAATAAAGAAATTTGTTCCTCCAAGCGGGAAGACCGCATAGTATTGTAAGAGCCAGCCACCAAAGAAGATGACGATAGCAATGAGAATTAACCAAAGGATAATCCGAATGAAGAGTGGTAATTTACGCCGTTTCCCTCTTCTTTTTTTCTTTTTAGCATCCGCTTTATTGTGTTCATTTTGCGCCGCTAATTTCCGGGCGAGATTACTATCAAAATAAATATTAACTTCGGTATCGCGTTCTGGTTCTTCTGTTTTTATGGCGGGCGCTACTTGTTGCTCTTTGCGCACCATCTCTAATTGAAGTTCATGGACTTTATCCACAAGACGATCGATTTTTGCATATAAAGCACCATAAGTGGCACCCATTTCAAGTGGTTCATTAGTAAACGTTGAAGGGGCCGTTACGACTGGGGTCACAGCCGGCGTTTCTTCTTTAACGTCTTCTTCGGCTTCTTTTTCTGCTAATAGTGTTTTAATTTTTGCATATTCTGACATCAGTTGATCATGTTCATCAATGCGACTAATGAGTAAGGCACGTTCTTTTTCTTGATCAGCGATAATGGCTTCGTATTTTTCTTTTTGTTTTAAAAGGGCTTGTTTACTAACAACTGTCCTGACAATGGTTGGCCCTGGCACTTCAACCATCACTTCTTTTGGTTTAACCGCTAGTTCAGCTTTTAAGGTCGTGACTTCTTGATCAAGGGCTAACCGCTTCGATTCCGCTTCTTGGTAACGCTCTTGATCAACGACTGTTTTTCGATCAGGACGTTCCTTGAGTGCCTCTTCTAACGATTTAACTTTTTCGGTTAGACGTTTAATTTTTGGATTCTCATCACTAAAATCATCGCGGGTATCGACACGTTCAGGAAGAACGAAAATCGGTTCACTAACAACGGCTATATTATTTGGTGTATAGTTTTTGACGAGTAATTCACTTAAATCCCGTTTATGAAGTTCAGTCGGTACATCAAGTTTATATTTTTCAATAAAAGCCTTCAGTTCGGCAATCGTCATCTCCTTAACATCTTCAACAATATGCGGCAAATCTTTCGCTTTCGTCACACTCGGGAGAAGAGCCACAATATTGTCAATCATGTCTTGACGGGTCAAACTGGTCGGCAAATTGACATTTTTTTTGAGGGCAATTTCTCGCAACTCTTTAATGGTTGCGCTATTGGCAGCTTTTTCCACAAATGTTTTCACATGCACACCATCAAGGTCTCCGACTTCATCATCGAAAACAGAGTTAATAAGTGGGAAAAGTTCTTTGAGTACAATTTTACTTGTTTTAGCTTTTAGTGACTTATAATAAAGTTCATGAAGAACCCCATCCTTGCCCGAAATAACTTGGAGGGCAAAGAGCCACATATCCTCAAGGTAGTCATCAATCATCTCAGGTTGAATTTTGACCATCTTTTCAAATAGGTTTTCAAGCACCGTCACAGGACTATCTTCAAAGTAATCAAGACGAGCAAAGAAATCATTGGAAAGGCCTTTTTCGGCGACTTTTGAGACAAGTTTGAACTTCCACACTTCATCACGCATGACATTTTTAAGGATTGTTGCGTGATCCCGGTTGGCGAATTTTTGGTCGATCGTTAGATAAGCCACCAAATCCGAAACAGGAAGTTTTGCTAAACTTTTAAGCATCTCATTGAGTAAAACTTCGATGTTATCAAACTTAATGATATCAAGTCTGTTTTTTATTTTCATAAGCATCCCCTTAAACTAATTATAACATTGCCATTATCTTAAGTGCCAAATTTCTTGCTTATAGGCCACATTTGTCGGAGCATTTGTTTAATTTAGTGCCATTTTGAATGGGTTTGTTGATGTAAAAAAGATGAGCATCGTCGGAAAAAAAGCTGAGAAAACCTAATTTTCAATCAGAATTGTGGCAAGAATAACATCCGTTTCAAGATTGTAAATGGTAATGTAATGTTGAGAGAAAATATAAACATGACTCTCAATTAGTACACTACGGTTGACGATTTCATAATCTTCTTGATATTGGGGGTGAGTAACTTCAACGAGTTTAAGAATTGGAAATTCATTTGCAAAATCGATCCGGTAAAGCAAATAAGAGGAAACAACTTCATTACGATAAATCGCCATCTCATTTTCGTAGGAAGTACTCCAATAATATTTGTAAAGCGGCAAGCCAAAAACACCATCTTCAACCGACACGAGCAGGGCTTTATGGTTCCATATCCCTTCGGAATAGCCATACCCATACATCCCTAATTCCGAAGTAATGTAGGTAAAGACATCGACGGTATCAAGCGTTTCCGCACTGCCGGCTGTCGTGTCATAAGCACTAATCTTGATGCCCGTAACTTGCCCGCTACTGGTGGCTGATTGGCCAAGACCAATGAGGTAATCTTCACCCCATGGATGTTGATAGGTGTCAAAACCAGGTTGTTCCATCGCGTCAGTAACGATCGGTTTTTCTGGAGCACTTAAGTCAATAATATATAAAGGGTCAGTATTTAAAAACGTTACAATAAACGCTCTTTCTTTTTCAAACCGAACCGAACGAATCGTTTCGTTAGGTTTCCCAAGGCCTTTATCAATCATACTGACAAGATTATAATTTTGATCATTTAGATTGACCTTTAAAATATAGAGTCGATTCGTAACTGTACTCGTCATGCGCGTAATATAACCGCTAATATCATAAGTGAAGGTTTGTCGCATTTCGGTGGTCGCAACGCGAAGGTATCCGTCATAATAATCCATTGCAAATTGATTAAGCATTCCTCCACGAACAATGCCAGCGGCGACAAAGGAGGTGGAAGCTTCAACAAGGTTAAGGGCATGTTGGCTAATCGTCATCGTTTGATAATATTCGTTATCCGTATAAATATAATTCGTATCACTAATATATAAGTCTGTTGGCGTCACATAGATTTGCTTATATGAATAATTCGCGCCAAGATAAGCTGTTCCGGTGAAAAAGATATCCGCAGGATTAGCGGCGAGTTTAAGTCCCACTATCTTCGTTAATCCAAGCGCCGGGGTATCATCAAAATAATAAATGTCGTCATATTCGATATAAGTTTCTTCATCATCTGATGTCGTAAATCTAGGCCGATTATCTTCTTCTGCATAAAAGTATTGATGACCGACAAGATAAAGCGTATCACCTATCATCCGATGATCGAGAAGAATGTTATCCTCCACTCGTAAATCATAGACCACCTCATAAGTCGCTCGATCAATGACCGAAATGAGGGTTGAGTAATTATAGTAATACGGAAACCACATTGCGAGGCCGGGGGTTCTGACGCGATCATAGGATGAATCATAAAATGAACTGATAACCACGAGATAGTCATCCAAGAGATAGAGGTCATGAGGATAAGCATTCTCTAAGGTAATCGTGTTATTGAGGGTAATACTATGGTCCTCATTCACATCAAAGACCCGTACTTCACCAGGGTATTCAACAAGATAATAGATTTGATAACCGTCCGTCTTGATGATATCAGATTCGCTGACTCCTTCAACTTGTTCATTAGTGCCTGTAAAGTCGCGTGGCGCATCTTCACCACCAACGCTACCGGTATCAACAACGACTTCAGGGACACCATAGTACATATCAGAATTACGTGAAAGTTGACCTTTAGCGATCAATCTGTCGAGATTTGATTTAGTAAGAACAGGTTTAAGTTTTGCCGGCGTTAAAGTTTGAACTTTATTACACCCTGTCAATGTTAACGTAAGGGCAAAAAGAATAAACATACCAAATTTTCCCTTGATAAGATGACGATTGTTTTTCATAGCATGGGCCTCCTTATTAAGTTGACACGTTTGCTTAATATAATTCTCTATTTACACATTTAGAATATCACTATTTATAGTGAATGTGAAAAAGGAGCTGAAAATATCATTCAATAGTTGGAAAATTATAATGGTATAGCATCCCTTAATAATTGTTGTTAATAAAAGTGATTAAATCTTTTTCCTTAAGGGGTTTTGAATAAAAGTACCCTTGGACATAATCGGTGCCATACTCTGTGACTAGGTCATAGACTTCTTTTGTCTCAACCCCTTCAACCACCACTTCATAACCAAGTGATTTAGAAAGTTTAATGGTCGAGTCAACAATTGTGGACATAGTTTTATCTTCATTTAATTTTTGGATGAACAAACGATCGATTTTTATGTAATTGAGTGGATACTGCCCAAGATAAGCTAACGAAGAATAACCTGATCCGAAATCGTCGAGATATATTTTTATCCCAAAATCCACAAACTTTTGAAGCATTTCTTTGCTCTTTTCGGGATTCACCATTAAGGTTGACTCTGTAATCTCAAACTCGATTAAATCAACTGGAATCCGGGACTTATTTATAATTTTTACTACATTATCAAAAAAGGTTGGATCAAATAGATTTTTTGCCGAAACATTAATGGAAATCGGCACTTTTTTACCTTTTTTCATGAGATCACGCGCCATATTAATGGCATTTTCTAACACCCAAAAAGTCAAGACATGAATCAATTTAGTTTCTTCAACTAAAGGAATGAAAACATCGGGATAGATTTCACCTTTTTCAGGATGCCGCCACCGAGTTAAAGCTTCGAGGCCACATAGTTTGTTAGTTCGGACATCAATTTTAGGTTGAAAAACAAGGTAAGTCTCATGATTATTAAGGGCTTTGGTAAAGGAAGCCAGTAGTTCGTATTCTGAACGCTTTTGAAATTTATCTTTATAGCCTAGTGCATAAAGTAAGTTGTTCATTTGGGCATGTCTAGCGGCCAAGTCGGATTCTTCAAAAATCCGTAAATCGTCACTATTAGAAATATTATAGACCGTCGACCCACCGACACTAAAGTCAACATAAAGTGGGACATTTTTAATGTCTTTTGGGATCAATAGAACGTCAAGCAACCGTTTAAGTTCATCTTCGAGCTTATTTGACGGAATCAAAACCCATAGTTTATCACTATCGGCATGAAACACGTGGATCTCGGGTATTTTTGTATTTAAATCATTATACAATTCATGGATCAATTGATGGTATATTTCAATTCCTAAGATATCGACAATACTATTATGATTACCAATCAAGATCGTGAAAACAGTGTAGGAAGGGTTAGTAAGCGTGCTTTTAATTGTTTTTAAACGATTCGTATTCGGAACTTTAGTCTCTTGATTTGTAGACATAACATCACTGACGACCCGAATTTGGTGTCGAAGACGGGTGGAAGCATATCCAATGATGATGCCTACCATCACAAAGATAAATAACCTGAAAATCCAGTTTAAAGGTTGTTGCATCTCAAGCGTAACGGTATCAAGCGGCATTAAAGGACCAAGAAGTAATCCGGAGACAAGTCCTGTTAAACCACCGACACTTAGCCCGAAGAAAATGCCGGATAAAACAATTGGAATATACATAAAGTGGGAATAAACGAATTTAATTCCACCTGTTTGATAAACAACAAAATAGATGATCGGCAGCAATAAGATAATTGCAAGTAAAATTATAAAATGTGATTTTACTTGTTCAATTTCCTTTTTAAGCCAATTAAACTCGGGATTATTTCTTATAATCATGACTTATCTCCCACAAATAGACTTGTTAATTTATTATACCAAACCAAGAAGTATAAAAATGAAAATTACTCTTAAATCCGTATACCGAGAGATGTTATAAATACTAGATCAAACAATATATTATAAGAAAAAGACTAAAAGGGATACTAACCCAACGATAAAACAATAAATCCCAAAATACAGCATATGATCTACTTTAAGCTTTTTCATTACCAAGTATCCTGTTAAAAATGTAGTTAGAAAAGTCATTACAAAAGCTAGCGAATAGCCTAACCAATTGATGATGACGGTCACTTTTGAAAGATCATAAAATCCCAGAATAGATGTTGGGACACTAATAATGATGTAGGCTAGAAACGAAAATTTCAGAATGCTTTTTAACGAAACGCGAGAACTTCTTCCACCAATAATAGTGGAACCACTTCTAGAAATACCCGGGAAGATGGCGAAAGCTTGCGTAAAGCCAATTAACAACGCATCTTTAAAGGTAATCTCATCATGATCGACAATAGCATGGCGGGTAAAAAAGATTGTTAGCAAAAGAGTCCCCGTTACCATCAGCGAAATCCCGACCGTTAAGAGATTTTTGATTGATCCCATTGTATCTTTAAAAGCAAAACCAACAATCCCAATCGGAACAATCGCGATAAGAAGTTTCATTACGTAAACAAAGTCATCCTGATACTTTTGCTTTTCTTTAGAAAATAGATATCCGAAAAAACCCTGAATAAGGCGAAAGATATCTTTATAAAATAACACAAAAAGCGCCAAAAATGAGGCGGTATTGGTGAACATTTCAAATACGAGGCCGGGTTCATTTAAACCAAATAATCGTTGGAAAAGGACGAGATGGCCACTGGAACTAATTGGAAAGATTTCCGTAATTCCTTGAATTAAACCGAGAAGAATATATTTAATAATTTCCATAATACACACCTTAATAACTTCATAAGTATAACATAACCCATACTTAAATAAGTTCTTATAAGAGCGTCTATCTAACGAACCAAAGATGATTAAATAAAAAATATTTAATGACACGGATAGGTCAAATGAATAACGAATTTTGCTTAATTAATGATTAAGAAATTTTACGGACGCTCTTACGGACCGATAAACGCGGATTTAAAATAACATTGCGAGGATAATTTTCACCCGCTAATTTTTTCAGTAAAATATCACATACATGGTGCGCCAACTCATCAGTCGATTGTTTTAACGTTGTTAACGGGACATCGAGTGTCGAAGAAAATAATAAGTCATCAAACCCAACCACCGATATATCTTCCGGAATTCTTTTCCCAAGTTCCCGGGCCGCTTTATAAAAACCATATGCCATCATATCATTAGCGACAAATACAGCGCTTACATCCGTATCTTTTAAAAGCGATAAGCCCGATTGATAACCACTCTCAAACTGATAGTTACCATGTTTAATGTAACTTGGATTAAACGGTATCCCCGCCTTCTCAAGACTCTTGATATAACCTTCAAGTCGTTTGGTAGCGGATAAGACATTAGAAGGTCCGCCAATGAAACCAATTTTTTTGTGGCCGTGTTCAAGTAAGTAATTCGTCGCTAATTGCGACCCATAAAGGTTGTCAATTGAGACATATGGGAACGCCATATCCTCGGTGAAACGGTCAAAGGCGACACAAGCGATGTCAAGTTTTTCTAATTTTGATATTAATTTTTCATCAAAAAGCGATTCATGAGAAATACATATTAATAAGCCATCAACGCCATAGCTAAGTAAAAGATCAATATATTTTTTTTCTTCGATAGCATGATCGGCTGTATTACATAAAATTAAACTATAGCCATGTTCACGAAGTGTGGTTTCAATGTAGAGTGCCGTCTCGGCGAAAAAATAGTTGGTAATATCGGGAATAAGTAATCCGATAATATTCGTCTTTTTAGTTGCTAAAGCTCTTGCCAACGAATTTGGCTGATAGTTGTAATCCTTAGCTAGTTTTAAAACGAGCTCGCGCTTTTCATCTGAAACCCGCACCTTTTTCCCGTTCAGGATTAAGGAAACGGCAGCGGGTGAAAGATTCGCTTTTTCAGCAATATATTTTAAATTAACGCGCATGAATTTCCTTTTCGTCTTTGAACATCTTATCAACCTCTTCTTTATAGGGAATGGCTTGTTGAGCGCCTGGTCTTGACACCGTTAAGGCCGCAACATAACTCGCTCGTTTAATTGCTTCAGGTAACGCCATGTTTTTCGTTAAATAGGCCGCAATTGTGCCAACGAAGGCATCCCCGGCACCAGTTGTATCAACAACCTTAGTTACAAAGGGATTATATTCAGAGATGCGTCCTTTATAGAGGAACACGCCACCACGTTCACCTAACGTAATAATGACATCATTTGCCCCTAAAGTCACGAGTTTTTCAAAAATAGCCTGTAATTTTGTCGGTTCTTGATCCAAATTAGTGAGTGTTTTTGCTTCCCATTCATTCATAATGAGTAAATCAACGCTTTTAAAAAGTAAAGGATCAATATTCGCAATCATCGGGGCTGGATTAAATATGACAAATAGTCCGAGACTTTTTGCAAAAGGAATCAGTATTTCAACAATCACTTTCTCTATTTCAAGTTGGAAGACGACAATATCACCTGGTTTAGCATGCTCAAGGAGGTCTTGCTTAGCTTCTTCAAGGGAGTAAGCATAATTAGCGCCCGGACTAACAATGATCCTATTATCATGGTTATGCAAGATAATCATGGCAATACCGGTCGGACATTCTTTCGTTTTTATTAACTCACAATGAACCCCATAAGTTATTAAAGAGTCAATCAATTGTTGGCCAAAAAGGTCTCCGCCAACAGCGCCCATATGAAAGGTTTGCGCTCCTTGTTTAGCACTCGCAACCGCCTGATTGGCCCCTTTCCCACCAGAATTTGAAAAGAAGCTATCCCCAAGCACCGTTTCTCCAGAACGAGGAAACGTGTCCGTATGAACCACAAGATCCATATTTAGACTACCAATTACAAATACTTTTTTCATAGGTCTGCCCTCTATATTTTTCTAGCGAGTTTTGTTGTTAAGTTCGCTAATGCTTTAATACTCATTTTTTCATGTGCCCTCACATAGGTAATGAGCGTATCCCCAATCGGTTCAATCCAGTGACTTTCAATTCCTTTTAACCCGAGTTGAATGCCAAGGGCTGTTCCAATTTGGGCGGCGTTACAATCGACATCATATCCACAATGACAGCAAATAGAGATCGTTTCTGTGAAATCATTATTTCCAAACCAAAGCGAAACAACTTCTGCGGCGGCATTTGGATAGGCGTGAATCCAGTTATATTGATCAAATTCACGTCGGCATAATTGCCAAGCATCTTGCCATCGATCGTGATTAATACACGCGTCAAGCGCAAAACGAACCACCCGATAATATTCACTCCGTTTTGGAATAAGGTTAATTACCGTTTTAAGTAATTTCTTATTATCTTTTTCGACATAGGCCCCTGCCACGAGCATGGCGTTAAACACTTCACCAATAACACCATTATTATGATGTGAAACGACGCCATCCATAAAAGCATAATAGGCCGCCTTTTTATAATCCCCCGGTGCTATCATTCCGCACACAGCACCACGCATTTGCGCTCCAATCCATTCGCGATATGGATTGTGAGCATATCCTGATTCAGGCGGATAAATTCCTAATTTTAAATTTTTTAAAGCCCACTCTTCTGCCGACCATCCAAAAGGAATTAACCCTGTCCATTCTTCGCCGATATCAGCGGACGTTAAATCTTTCCCCTTTCGTTCTAAAGCCTTAAGAAAGGCAATTTCATATGTAATATCATCATTATATGTATTCGGTTTTCGGACATAATGACGAATTTTTCCAAAATGTTTTAAGATTGCTTCGGGTGTATACCCTTCAACCGCAGTACCAACGGCGCCACCAACAATTTGCGCTAACCAACCTGCATAATTTGCGGCCGCAAAATTTGGACTTTGTTTATCGTAATAAACAGGATTTGGAAACGCAACATCATCAAGATAATCCTCAAAAGAATGATATTGCTTGTATGTCCAATAAGGATGGGATGGGATTTTTTTTGCATGATTCATTAAATACCAAATCCGGGTCGTAATCCGATTTAATTCCACTAAATCATCCCGGTTATAGGCGGCAACACCAAACTCTAGTAAGGCTTCTGCCTCACTGACATCATAGCCCATATTTTCCATGTCTTGCACTGCGCCAAAAATGACTCGTTCAGGGGCTCCCGATCCAGGAACATTTGAACTCCATTTCATCTTCAAGGCAATATCATCAAGTTTTTCAAATTCTTTTGTCCCTAGCCACCCTTGCTCCTCATCGGCAAGCACGACTGGAACGGCATTCTCCATCATTTCTTTTTCGGCTAACCATGCTTTAAATTTTTTCATAATCATCATCCTTTCGATTTTTACTACGTGAACTATATTTATGAATAATGGCAAAGATAATAAGCGCCAATATTGTCATGAGGTAAGGAAGCGTATTAAGCAATTCATAAGGGAAACTCAAGACGGTTTGGGCCCCAATTGCAAAGTAATCAACCGCTCCAAATAATAGGGCGAAAAGGAAGGTTAAAAGCGGTTTACCTTGTCCCATTGCCTCAGCGGCGATTCCAATAAAGCCGCGTCCCGCAACCATGCCTACAGAGAAATATGATAAGTAAACCATCGACAAGTAAGCCCCACCAAGACCAGCGAATATACCTGTAATCATTAAGGCAATCAACTTAATTCTTTTGGTCGGAATACCCACTGATTTAGCAGCCGATTCATTAAAACCCACCGCCTTTATGTAAAGGCCCAATTTGGTCCGATTTAAGATAAAAATAAGGGTAATAAGTGATAAAAATCCAAGGTATACAAGGAGATTTTGAGAAAAAAGGGCGCTTCCCAAAAATGGTATTTTAGAAAGAAGCGGAATATTGAGGTTGGGGATGATCATGCTCGGTTGAAGCGAAGAATCTCCTTTCACTCCAATCACCGCATAAAGAATATAAACCGTAAGGCCACTAGCCATTGTATTCAAAGCAATCCCAGAAAGGACATTATCAGTTTTCAACTTCATGGTAAAGAAAGCAAAGACAAATCCCATGATAACACCGACTATTACCGCAGCTAAGAGACCCAAAAGCCAACTTCTAGTGGCGAAGCTAATTAATCCGCCCGCTAATGCGCTGAGTGACATCGTGCCTTCGATATTAATATTTAAGATACCCGCCTTTTTAGAAACAAGCGCACCTAAAGCGGCAAATAAAATCGGGGTGGCAAATAAAATCATCGACACGATAAATTGTTCAGAAAAGATAAATTTAATCATGGCGTACCTCCACCTTGAGGAGCTGTTCTTTTTCAATTGCTTTCTTCAAGCGGTTTCTCTTAAAGCGCACTAAAAAGGCCTGGCCACCAACAAAGAGAATAATAAGGGCTTGAATAATGTAGACAATCTCATTGGGAACATCGCTTAATCGGGCCATTTCACTGGCTCCAACCCTAAGAAAGCCCATCAAGAAGGCAGCGAAAGGCACAAGCAATGGATGAACAAAAGCCATGATGGCGACGATAAAACCATCGAATCCATAATTTGGTAAAGCTTTCCACGTAAATCGATAAGAGTTGCCAAGTAAGAATGTCGCACCACCAAATGCTGCCACCATTGCCCCAACGATCTGTACAATAAGAATCACGCGCTTCACATTGATGCCTAAATATTTAGCATAATGAACATTAGAACCTGTTGTTCGAATCGCAAAGCCCCACTTAGTCCGATAGAGGAAAAGGTACGCGGCAAGCGCCGTAATAAGGGCGATGATGATACTTATACTGACTTCATTATCAGCGTTTAAGAATGGTAATCGTTGACCATCCTCAAGATAAGGCGTGGCAAGACTTGAATATTCGGGATCGAAAAATACATTATTAAATAGATACATAATGACCCAAAAGATCACAAAATTTAACATTAATGAGGAAACAAATTCATCAACTTTAAGGCTTGCTTTTAGTTTAGCCGGTACATAGCCAATAATCCCCATCACAATTGCCGCGACAAGCATAGCAATAAACGGTGATAAAAACCAAGGTAGTGAAAATTTGGCGGCGACCACGGCACCAATAAAGGCACCCGCAAAGAAGGCCCCTTCACCAATCATATTAAATTGACCGCCTTTAACCATCAAACAGACCGCAATACCTGTGAAAATTAACGGAACAGACTGAGTAATAACCATCCCAAAGGTATAAGGGTCACTCAGTGGTGATAGAAGAAAGATGCGAATCGTATCAAAAGGTTGATCGCTAGTAAGTAAAATGACAATAAAGCCGAGGATTAAAGCAATCAAGAGCGATAAAAGTGTCCGTAAGACATCTACAACAAATTGCTGGGTTTGTGGTCGATAGTAAATGGATTTCAATTGTATAAGCATTTTCTTCATACAAGTGTCACCATTCTTTTTACACCAAGCATATAATAGCCAAGATCATATTCATTTAATAATCGTGGTTCGTCAATAATGGCGGTCATTTCATTGTTAAAAAAGATGATAATACGATCCGCTAAGGCCATCATTTCATTCCAATCTGTGGAAACAAGGAAAATCGACTTTCCTGCTTTTTTTAAGTTTCGCATCTTGTTAAAAATGAGTTCCATGGTGCCAACGTCAACCCCACGTGTAGGGTGCTCGGCAATTAGGAGTAATGGGTCATTTTCCATTTCTCGCGCGGTGACAACTTTTTGAATATTGCCTCCCGATAATAGATGAATTGATTGATTCATGCTAGAAGTTTTAATACTATATTCATCTTTATGCTTAAGTGCAGCTTTCTTTAAATAACGTTTATCGAAAAAACCTAATCGACGCGGTGAAGTTTTTAAAATGTCGTGGGCGGCTATGTTTTCAAAGACGGTACTATTTAAATTTGTTCCTAGTACCATCCGATCCGCAGGGATATAACTCATGCCAAGTTCACGTCGTGATTTAAGTGATAAATGCGTAACCTCATGGTTATTAAAGATCATCGTTCCAGCAGGAACCTTGGTGAGTCCCATGAGCATTTCAATCACCTTTTCTTGACCACTGCCTTCAACGCCAGTAACACATACAATCTCACCACGATGGACATTAAATGAGATTGGTCTTGTCTCTTGAGAAGGGTTAATAACTAAGTCCTTCACTTCAAGTAAAGAATCCGTCGCTATTTTCTTGTCAGTGATCTCTTCTTGTAGTTTGACATCAAACCCAACCATCAACCGGGATATTTCTTCAGTCGTAATTTGTGAAACATCGTAGGTCCCTAAATTCCTCCCCTTACGCAACACCGTCACCCGGTCACAAAGCACTTTTATTTCTTGTAATTTGTGCGTAATAATGACAACGGTGTGACCTGCTTTGCGAAGTAATCTTAATTGTTCAAATAATTCATCACTTTCGGGTGCTGTTAACACTGCGGTTGGTTCGTCAAAAATAAAAACATCCGCATCTTTTGATAACACCTTAAGAATTTCTACTTTTTGTTTTTGACTAACCGAAAGTGTCCCACATTTAGCGTTGATATCTAATTTAAAATTAAATTTTTCGGATAGCACTTCCAATTTCTTTTTCATTTTGTCTTTAAGTAAAATATTAAACTTTGCGGTCTCATTACCCAAAAAGATATTTTCAAAAATGGTCAGTTCATCCACTAACATAAAGTGCTGAAAAACCATACCAATACCAAGCTTAATCGATTGCGATGGGTTGTAAATTTTGGTTTCAACGCCCTTAATATAAATTTTTCCTGAAGTTGGTTTTTCAACCCCATATAAAAGTTTCATTAGGGTACTTTTCCCTGCACCGTTTTCGCCTGCTATGGCATGAATTTCGCCACTATTAAGGGAAAAACTAATATCATCATTCGCTAAAAATCCATTATCATAGACCTTGCGAATATGCTCCATTTTAATTACTTCAGTCACAATGATTATCCGTTCTATTGTTTATTTGGATCAAGCGCATCATAATAGGCATTTAAATCATTTGTTGATGTATAACGACGGAGTCCACTATTAACGACGATTTCTTCACTAATAATGCCATCAATTAAATCATTGATGAACGCACGGTTTGCTTCAGAAACGATTGCTTCATAATTTTCATTTTGAACAATGCCAATTTTTCCTTCTTTTAATCCTTCATATTGGAGTAATCCATATGTTAGTTCACCTTCTAAAAACGTTTCGCATGCTTCGTAGAGCATTAAATCAACACGTTTGAGGACAGAAGTCACAATCCGATCTGCTTTTGCTTTATCAACTTTTTCAAAATAATCATATTGATCACTATCAACCCCAATGACATATTTTTGATTATTCTTAGCGGAATCGAAGCAACCAAGGCCTGCTTGTGAAGCCGCTGCAAATAAAACGTCGACATCGCCTTCTTTATACATGGTATCGGCAAGGGTTTTCCCCTTAGGACTATTATAAAAATCACCAATATAACTATTATAAGCAAGTAGATTTTTACTTAAGGTCTCATTAACTTTGTTCACACCTTGCATAAAGCCATACCCGAAGTCATTGATAATATCGATTTTCATTCCACCAATAAAGCCAGTTTTTGTTTTACCGGCATCATTCGTCATCAAAGCAGCGAGTGCTCCAGCAAGATATCCACCTTCATTTTGTTTAAATAAGATTGAACGAACGGTTGGATAATTGTTCGATTTATTGTCTTCAATTTCTGCATCAAAAAGAATAAAACGTTTATCATTATATTTACTGTTTCGCACTAATCTTTGAAGTGGTTCCCGCATTTCATTGGTACCGACAATAATAAGGTCATAATCCTCATTTGCAGTTTGCCGTAAGGTTGGTTCCCACTTGGTATTATCCGTGCCCATTTCAACAATGTTCACAACCGCCTCTGGAAAGTCTTTTTTAAATTTTTCCATCCCGGCCGCTGCTGAATCAAAAAATGACATGTCGCCAAGATTACCATTGATGAGTAGTGCAATTCTCGAGATTCCGTCGTCCACAACACTCACACTCTCGCCGCCCCCACTTGAAAGATTGTCACTACTGCTTGGTGTACATCCTGAAATCATAAGGGCTGACATGATGATTCCCATGGTGATTTTTAATTTATTCTTTTTCATGCGTTTTTCTCCTATATTATATTGAGGCACTCGCCCGCTATGGGCAAGTGCCCCATCAAAAGATAATTACCAAACTAAAACTTCATACGACCAAAGCATATAGTCGCCATCGCGCATTTGCATCGCATTGACAGCCCAATCTGGACTTTGACCATTTACTTTATACATCCAATAGAGACTTTCTTCGGCGTTATTAACATAATCACCAATCGTCGTCACAAAGCCAAGATCAATACCTTCTTGCGCTAAGGCTTTGTCGGTAACGGCAGCTTTTAAGAATTCACTACCAAACATCGTGTCTGATTTTAAGGTCACTTCGCCATTAAATAAGACGGTATCATCGCCACCGACGACTTTCAGATTAACGGTATAGGTTGGTGAATATTGACCGGCCCCAGGGGTTTCTTCATTCACACGGTCTTCGCCAACAGTAAACGCCCATTCACCTAAGATTTGTTCTGGTTCTTCAGGGGTTACATTCCAATCCACAACATCATAAGTCCAAAGCATATAATCGCCATCGCGCATTTGATAGCCATTGACAGCCCAGTCAGGTGAACGACCATTGACGGTATACATCCAATAAATGTTCTCTTCAGCATTATTAACATAATCGCCAATCGTCGTCACGAATCCTAAATCGATTCCTTCTTGCGCTAACGCTTTGTCAGTTACAGCTGCTTTTAAGAACTCACTGCCCCACATCGTATCGGACTTTAATGAGACGGTTCCATTATAAAGAACTGTTTCATTACCACCAACGATCTTGAGGTTAACGGTATAGGTCGGTGAATATTGACCCGCACCGGGTGCCTCTTCATCAACATGATCATCGCCAACATCGAATTGCCAGGCGATTTTTTCGGAAGTTTCTTCACTTGTTGTACTTGGCTTACATCCAGCTATGGACATAGCGGCCAACCCAACGAACAACCAACTAATACGTCTTTTCATAATTCCTCCTGTTACCCTTTCTTTATATTTATTAGGTTTCCCTAAGAATAACCCTTTATTTAAGCGGCGATAAAGATTGGGTTCGTAATGGCATATTGAACCCCTCTACCGAGTACTTCAAAGATAATCCAATCTTGGTCGTCGAGATTATTAATCGTGATCAAACGATTATCACGTATTGCTTGATCAAATGAAATAGTGTCAACAACCTCGCCATTAACAATCACCTTTAAGGCATCAATGCCGTCCCGAGCAAACACATCAATATTCGCTGTTAATGAACCATCCGTTATCGTCACAGTATCACCATAGGTTTTTCCCGCAATATCGGTGTAAATCATCGGGCCATTCGTTAAGAAACTATTCCCTTTTTTAATGGCCGACAAAACCTTCGCCTCAGTTAATGCCCCATCAACTTTTACGACGGTAGAGGGCGAACCGCTATATTTACCATATTTTAAGAAAAGCTTATTATAGTCTTCGATTGTTTCAATATTATTTTCATCAAAAGTGGCGTCGTTTGTATACGGGCCAGATATATCATGATTATCTGTGCCAGCAGTGGCCGCCAAATAATGGCCGCCATTTTTAATTTCATTGAGTGATTCAAACCATCTCATCTTACTGCGATAATTTTGGCCTTGGTAACCTTCTCGTTCTGGTTCAAAGCGACCGTCACCAGGGAAAAAGTAGCCATTCCAAATTTCGACGGTATCGTAAGCATCAATGACATCCCAATATTTAAAACCCATCGTGGAGGTAGAATATGGGTGGTTAATTTGCGCAACCCCTCCTGCCCATTTAATAGTTTCACCGATGTAACGAATTCGTTCCTTAATAATTTCATCTTTTTCTGCTTGCGGCTTTGTGCGTTCGATATCGCGTAATGTTACTTCATATAAGTCAAATAGCAACCCTAACCCTAATGCTTGATAATGGCCAAACTCAGTGGTCACCTCGACCCCTTCATAGGCACCAAACATACGGGGATTACCTTGGGAATCAATATTCGCAACCATGCGGTTACCTTGAACCCATTCCGGTAAGCCAAAGGCGGTATTGTGATCCGTCAGATAGCCGAAATACAAATCATTACTTAAGTTGCTAACGAAAACATCTTGAACGGCGTTAAGGCCATCACTATAAAAACTATGTTGATGGAGATCACCCCGCACCCACCCCTTCGCATAAGAGTCTTCGAGTTGGATCAAGCGCAAATCTTGAACAATATATGTTTTATATGCTTCTACTGTTAATTCTTTTGTGACGGTGGAATATTCAAACCCACGCATAAAATGAAGTTTATACTTTCCCGGTGTTAGGCGAAGATTGTAACCCGAATGAATATTAGTCGAAACACGGTACGTATCCCCGTTTTCATTCTCGACTATGATCCCAGCCGTTACCATCTCCCCATTGTCGGTTAATACTTTCCCTCTAACAGTTGCCAGTTCCCGATTTGTTATTACTTCTTGACTGCTACTTTCTTCATTGCTTGTTAATGAACTTTGTGATTCACTGCTCAAGTTATTACAACCTGAAAGAGTCAAGAGTAAAATGGGAACGAAGATACCCAAAATGGACTTTCGATTACGAGGCATTGTTTTTCCCCCTATATTAAACGCTATCTTACATATTTTGTTGGTAAAGCGTTTTACCATTTTTAGTATAACATTGTCATTTCAATTGTCAACAAATATTATTGATTGTTATATAAGAAAATATTTTCATAAAAAAAGCATTCGGTTTTTGATGGTAAAGTATCAAAAATAGTGAGTAAATAAATGTATATGATGCTCTACTCTTTAAAAAAACTATAAGAGATA
>Ga0265293_10003474_pt1 | contig 29239 bp, 31 predicted proteins | sample Munlanlewell138R_FD_192505 | JGI IMG/M metagenome (GOLD analysis project Ga0265293, IMG submission 192505) | Leachate microbial communities from a municipal landfill in Southern Ontario, Canada - Leachate well 138R | ecosystem: Engineered > Solid waste > Landfill > Unclassified | place: Canada... | reverse complement strand
GCGCGCCTGCATCGGCAGTTTTTCCGGCCAACCGGCGGCCACCATCGAGGGGATGTTCGACAGCCTCATCGACGACGGCCCGCGGCAACTGCTCTGGCATTTCATCTTTGTCGTCGTCTGCCTGGGCATCGTCATCGGCGGCGTGCAGAAAGGGATCGAACGCTGGAACAAAATCCTCATGCCGGTGCTGTTTGGTCTATTGGCGCTGCTCTTCGCCAACGGCATGCTGAGCCAGGGCGCCTGGGAGGGGATCCGCTTCATGTTCCGCCCCGACTTCCAGCAGCTTACCCCGGGCTCGGTTCTGGAGGCGATGGGCCACGCCTTTTTCACCCTCTCCCTGGGGATGGCGGCGATGATCACCTACGGCTCCTATCTGGATCGCCACGAGGATCTGCTGGCGGCCGGCTTGCGGGTGGTGATTCTCGACACGCTTATCGCGCTGATGGCCGGACTGGCGATTTTCTCCGTCGTTTTTTCCGTCGGCATGGCGCCCGCCGCCGGGCCGGGTCTGGTGTTCAAGACGATCCCCGTTGTTTTTTCGCAGCTCCCCGGCGGCTTCTTTCTGGCGATCCTGTTTTTCCTGCTCCTCGCCTTCGCCGCCCTGACCAGCGCCATCTCGCTGCTGGAGGCGCAGGTGGCCTATCTCATCGACGAGCGGGGCTGGGGCCGCCGCCGGGGCACCGTCTTTCTGGCCGGCCTGGCCTTCGTCGTCGGGATCCCCTCCGCCCTGTCCTACAACACCCTCGGCGATTGGCGCCTGATCGGCGACCGCACCTTCTTCGACTCCGTCGACCTGATCGCCTCCAACTACCTGCTGCCGGTCGGCGGCTTGCTTATTTCCATTTACGTCGGCTGGTTCTGGAGCGGCAGCGAGGAGAAGGAGGAACTGCTCGCCGGCGGTTCCGGCTGGGTTTTCCCGGCCTGGCATTTCGTCATTCGTTATATCTCGCCGACGGCGGTCGCCATTGTCCTCTTCTTCAAGGCCAGGGACACCGGACTGTTCGTCTGGCTCGGCTCTTTTTTCTGAACCCGCTTTCCGCTACGGCCCCCATGCCCTTCGACACTTGCCAGTTCGCCCTGGATCGCCTCGGCGATCGCCCGGAGCATGCCGTTCTTAGCGGCGGCCAACACCCCGATCCGCGCGCCGAGACCGCCTGGCGCCTGGCGCGACGCTTCCCGGCGGAGGTCCGGTGACGCCCCGTCTTTCGCAGCGGGAAATCGCCCTCTTCTTCTTTCCGCTGCTGCTTAACGTACAGTTGATGAGCATTTCCCATTCGGTGATCAACGCCGCCTTAGCGCGCCAGGCCGACTTCGTCACCGCCCTGGCCGCCTTCTCCGTCGCCATGGTCCTGCACCTGTTCATCGCCTCGCCTTCCTATCAGAACCACACCGTCACCATCGCCATGGTGCGCGGGCGAAAATCGTTGCACGGCACCGTTCTTTTCGTCCTGCTGGTGGCGGTTTACGTCTCCCTGACGCTGGCGCTGGTCGCCTTTACGCCGGCGGGGGAGTTCGTTCTCGGCAGGCTCCTCGGGGTGAGCGAGGAAATCGCAGACGAAGCCCGCCGGGTGCTGGGGATCTTCGTCCTGCTGCCATTTTTCACCGGCTTTCGCGGCCTTTTCCAGGGACTGGTTATCCAGGCGCGCCACACCGCCCTGGTTTCCATCGCCACCCTGGTGCGGGTCGGCGCCCTCGTCGGCTTTCTGCTGCTCGGCCGGCGCTGGTTCGACGGCGCGGTCCTCGGCGCCTTCGCCCTGGTCGCCTGCATCGCCGTGGAAACCTCTTTCATGGGTTTTTTCGCCCTGCGCTGCCGCGGGACGCACGCCGGCGGCGACGAGGAAAAAGGGGCGCTGGAGATTCTCCGCTTCGCCTTTCCCCTCGCCTGGTCCTCCTGTCTGCAGCAGACGGTGCCGCTGCTCATCAACGCCATCATCAGCCGGCTGCCCGACGGTCCGCTGGCCCTCGCCTCCTTCGGCGTCATCCGCGGCTTCATCTTTCTGCTCGGCGGCCCGATGCGCAACCTGCAGCAGGCCTATCTGACCTTGGTGCGGCAAGACGCCGACTACCCGCCGCTGGTGCGCTTTGCCCGCTGGCTGGGCGGCGCCCTCGCTCTGCTCACCCTGCTCGCCGCCTACCCGCTGAACGCACCGATTCTCGGCGGGCTCATGGGGCTGGAGGCGCAGACCCGCGCCTACATCGCCTTCCCCTTGGCGCTGTGCGCCGTCTACCCCTATCTGTACGGCGCTTCCAACCTGCTGCGCGGCTGGTTCACCGGCGCGCACCGCACCAGCCAGCTCGGCCGCTCGGTGGTTTACAAGGTCCTTTTCCTGCTGGCGATCTGGGGAGTTCTCTCCCTGCTTCCTTTCGCCATCCCCGGCGTCGCCATCGCCATTTTCCTGCTGATTGCCGCCGAGTGCTGCGAGATGTATTATCTTCACCACCAGCGCCGCCGCCTCACCGCCTCCCTCGACGAGTTGGCCCCGCAAACGACGAAACGGTAAAAGGATCTGCGCATGGACAAAAAACACCCCTGCCCCGACTGCCGAATGTGCCAGTGGTGCTCGGACGATCGTTGCCGGCTGTGCCTGCGCTCCGGCGGCTGTAAAAAGAAGTTGTCGATGGCGGAACAGATCAAGCTGTTTGAGGATCTCAATGCGCCGGAGTGCCCGCTAAAAGAATCAAAGCCATGACCTAAAACAAAAATGGCCCCGTCCAGCTGCGGGGCCATTTTTGTTTTTGCGATTTCCTGGGCAAGGAACCTCGTCAGGTGCGCACCACCTCCACCAGATAGCCATCCGGATCGGCGACGAAGTAGAACTTCGCCGGGCTGCCGGGAAGGCCTTTGAGCGGTTTGGGGTCGAGGCCCAGCTCCTGGTGCCGCCGGTGCGAGCCTTCCAGATCGTCGACGCCGACCGCCAGGTGCGAGTAGCCGTTGCCGAGTGCGTACGGCTCCTTCTGGTCGTGATTCCAGGTCAGCTCCAGTTCGAAAGCGCCGCCCGGCGCCCGCAGGTAGGAGAGGGTGAATTTGTGCTCGGGGAAATCCTTGCGCCGGGCGATCTCGAAGCCGAAGGCCTGCTGGTAGAATTGTTCCGATTGTTCCAGGTTCATCACCCGGATGCAGCTGTGGATCATCTGATAGTTCATCGTCATCTCCCGGAAAGATTCTGGTCATTGGGCTATACAGGACGATCGGGATAAAAGCAGCGGCCTTCGAGCCTGTCCAGCCTGCGCATCGCCTGTTGCATGGTCCTCATTTTTTTTCAGCATATCTCGCCACGATCTCCTTCGCCACCGCAAACATGCCGATCCCCGTCGGGCAGGCCGTATCGCAGCGGCCGCAGGCGACGCAACCGAGCTGTCCCCAGCGAACGACGTCCGCCGCTAGCTTGTGGTGGATGCGCCGGCGGGTGCGCAGGGCTTCGCTGCCGAGGGGATTGTGGCCGCTGGCTTCGCGCATGAAGCCGTCGAGCTGGCAGGAATCCCACATCCGGCTGCGCTCGGTGCGCTCCGGCCAGCAGCGGTCCTCGACGCCGAAGCAGGTGCAGGTGGGGCAGACGAGATTGCAGGCGGTGCAGGCGATGCAGTAGTCGGCCATTTCGGTCCAGAACGCCTCCGGCACCCGGTCGGCCAGCAGGAGGTCCGAGGCCCGTTGCAACATCCGCCGGATTTCCGTCACCGGCGCCGTGCTGTCCGTTGCCGATCCCTCCGGAAAATTTTCCCGCTCTTCGCCGCGCATTCTTGCCGCGAGCGCCCGGCCGGTCTCGGTGTAGGCGGCCACCCCGTAGGCCCCATTGTCGACGATCAGTTCCAGATCGCAATTCCCGCCGGCCACCGGCAGACGGTTGCCTTCAGCGCCGCAGGACCCGGCGATGCCGACGATGGCCGCTGTTTGCCGCCGGTTGCCGTAAAGATCGTCGGGCAGGCCGGCGGCGAAAAAGCGATCGGTGAAGGCGAGCCCCGCCAGGTCGGCGGCGGTGAACCCGAGAACGAACAGCGGCTTGGCCGCCAGCGCCGGCGGCCGGATATCGCCAGCCGCTTCGGCGGTAAAAACCAGCCCCTGCTGCGGAAAGAACACCTCCACCGGCTTGCGCGGCAGCGGACCGATATCGAGGGGTCCCTCTGCCGGTCGGGCCAGCATCCGGGTGCCGTCGGGCAGGCGCACCGGCACGCGCACGTCGTAGTCGCCGGCGATGGCGGCGAGAAAAGCCTGCAGCTGCCGCACGGTGAGCACTTTCATGGCGCCCTCCGCAGGCGGGCGGCGCACACCTTGTACACGGGGATCATCGCCTCCGGGTCGAGGGCGTTGAGGGTCAGGGCGTTGGCCGCCCCTTCGGCGAAATGGAAGGGGACGAAGAGCAGGCCGGGAGCAACCTTTCCGGTCAGACGGGCCTGGGCGGCAATTTCCCCGCGGCGGGTGGCAATGACGACCGTCTGCCGATCGGCAATGCCCAGCGCGGCGGCGTCCTCGGGGTGCAGTTCGACGAAGGGGCCGCGCTCCTCGCGGTCGAGCAGATGGGTGCGCCGGGTCATGGTGCCGGTGTGCCAGTGAAAGTACGTGCGGCCGGTGGTCAGCAGGAAGGGATATTCGGCGTCGGGCTCTTCTGGCGGCGGCTGATACTCGACGGGGCGAAAACGCCCGCGCCCGCGGCTGAAGGCGCCGGCATGCAGGATCGGCGTGCCGGGATGCTGGCGAACCGGGCAGGGCCATTGCAGGCCGAGGATATCGATCCGGTCGTAGGCAACGCCGCCGTACAGCGGGGTGAGGGCGGCGATTTCCGCCATGATCCGCTCGGCATCGGGATAGCACATGCCGCCGTAGCCGGCCGTCTGCGCCAACGCACCGAGGATCTGCCAGTCGGCCCGCGCCATCCCCAGCGGCGCCACCGCCTGGCGCACCCGCTGCACACGCCGCTCGGTGGAGGTGAAGGTCCCATCCTTCTCGGCGTAGCAGGCGGCGGGCAGCACGACGTCGGCGAGGGCCGAGGTTTCCGTTGGAAAGATATCCTGCACGACGAGAAAATCGAGTTTTTCCAGGGCGCGGCGCACATGTCCCTGATCGGGATCGGAGAGCATCGGGTTTTCGCCGAGGATGAAAAAGGCCTTCACCCGCCCTTGCCCGGCGGCGTTCATGGCGGCGGTGGCGGTCAGCCCCGGCGCGTCCGGCAATTGCGGCGTCCCCCAGGCGGCGGCGAACTTCCCGCGCACCGCCGCGTCGGCGACCGGCTGATAGCCGGTAAACACGTTCGGCAGCGCCCCCATGTCGCAGCCGCCCTGCACATTGTTCTGCCCGCGCAGCGGATTGACGCCGGTCCCCGGCCGGCCGAAATTGCCGGTGAGCAGCGCCAGATCGGCAATGGCGCGCACGTTATCGACGCCGTGCGTGTGCTGGGTGATCCCCATGGCGTAGAAGATCATCGCCCGCTCGCCGCCGGCGAAAAGGCGGGCGGCGGCGGCGATCTCGTCGGCCGGCACGCCGGTGAGGACGGCGGCGCGCTCCGGAGTCCAGGCGGCGACAGCGGCGCGCAGGGCGGCGAAACCTTCGGTGCGGGCGGCGATGAAGGCGCGGTCCGCCAGCCCCTCGCGCAGGATGACGTGCATCATGGCGTTGAGCAGCGGGATGTCGGCGCCGTTGCGCTGGCGCAGATGGATATCGGCGAGACGGCCGAGACGGATGCGCCGGCTGTCGGCGACGATCAATCTGGCGCCGCGCGCTTTCGCCTCGATGATGCGCGCGCCGATGAGCGGATGCTGCTCGGTGGTGTTGGAGCCGATGACGAAAATGGTATCCGCCGCGTCGATGCAGGCGATGGAGTTGGTCATCGCCCCGGAGCCGAGGGTGTCGGCCAGGCCGACGACGGTGGAGGAATGGCAGAGACGGGCGCAGTGATCGACGTTGTTGGTGTGGAAGACGGCGCGCGCCAGCTTCATCAGCAGGTAATTTTCTTCGTTCGTCGCCTTCGCCGAAGAGAGGAACATCGCCGCGTCAACCCCGTGCGCCGCCTGGATGGCCCGCAGGCGGGCGACGATCAGCTGCAGCGCCTCCTCCCAGGAGGCCGCCCGCAGCTTGCCGTTGCGGCGGATCAGCGGCGTAGTCAGCCGGTCGGGATGCCGGACGAAGGCATGCGCGTTCCATCCCTTGACGCAGAGGCGGCCGCGGCTGGTCGGGTGCGTGGCGCTCGGCTCGACGCCGGCCAGCCGGCCGTCGTCATCGACGAGAAGATACAGGGCGCAGCCGGTGCCGCAATAGGGGCAGGTGGTCAGAACCTTTTTCACAGCGCCCCCGGCAGAGCGCTCACCTCGTTCAGCCAGAAGACCGGCCCGTCGGTGCAGCAGTAGAGGTGATCGATGGTGCAGTGGCCGCACTTGCCGACGCCGCAGCGCATCTGGCGCTCCAGGGAGACGGCGATGCGTTCTTCGCACAGCCCCTTTTTTTTCAGCTCCGCAATAACGAAGCGGTACATCGCCGGCGGCCCGACCACCGCCGCCACGGCATTTTCCGCATCGATTTCTAGGGGCGCGATCAGCCGGGTGACCAGGCCGACATCCCCCGGCCAGCACTCCGTCCCGGCGGCATGGTCAACGGTGGTCAAACAGGCGAAACCACCGGCCGCCGTCCACTGGCGCAGATCGTCCTTGAACAGCACGGCCTGTGGATTTTTCGCGCCGTAGAGCAGAATCACCCGGCCGAATTCCCCCGGCCGATCCTCCACGTACTGCACCAGGGAGCGCATCGGCGCCAGGCCGCAGCCGCCGGCAATGAGCAGCAGATCCCTGCCGCGCAGTTTCGCCAGCTCGAAGGGGCGGCCGAAGGGGCCGCGAATGCCGAGCGCGTCGCCGGGTCGCAGCTGGTGCATCGCTGCGGTCAACCGGCCGGCGCGGCGCACCCCCAGCTCGAAATAACCACCGCGGGTCGGCGAACTGGCGACCGAAATCGGCGCTTCGCCATGGCCGAGGATGGAGACCTGCACGAACTGCCCCGGCCGCTGGCCGAGATCGCCACCACCCGGCAGGACGAGACGGAAAAGCTTTTCGTCCGGCGTCAGGTCGCGCACGGCGACAATGCGACACCAGGTGGGAATATACAGTGGCCCGGGCGCCTTTATCCCGGCGGCAACAACGGTCAAGAAAAACCTCCGCTTGTTCGGCAGTAGCAATTACCCTAACATGGCAGCTTTTCGGGTTCAAGAACGCCTTCCAACCCGGTGGCGGGGGGGGCGATATGAATCTGGTATAATGGCAGATGGATTATTTAATGCCCGGACTCCAGATGTCTCTTACGAACCACAAATACCGTTTTCCCCTGCGCGAAGGCAACCGCTTTCATCTGCTGATCGACGGCGGCGAGTTCTTCCCGGCGATGCTTGCCGCCATGGCCGGCGCCCGCCAATATATTCTGATGGAAATGTACCTCTTCGAGTCCGGGCAGGTTGCCGACCGCTTCATCGCGGCCATGACGGCCGCCGCCGGACGCGGCGTGAAGGTTTATCTGCTGCTGGACGATTTCGGGGCGTTTTTCCTGCGCAAAGCGGACCGGCAGCGACTCGTCGCCGGCGGGGTGAACCTGGCGTTTTTCAACCCTCTGCGCTTCATCCGCAAAGTTACCAACCTGGCCCGCACCCACCGTAAAATCCTGGTGGTCGACGGCGAGGTCGCCTTCACCGGCGGCGCCGGCATTTCCGATCAGTTCGACCCGAGCGCGCAGCCCGAAAGTTTCTGGCACGAGACGATGCTCGCCATCCGCGGTCCCTGTGTGCGCGATTGGCAGGAGTTGTTTCAGGAGGGTTGGGAACGCTGGGGCGGGTCGCTGGCCATTGCGCTGCCGCGACCGACCGCCGCGACCGACGGCGCCCCGGGGCGCGTGGTGACCCATTCGCGCACCCTGGCCCGTTCGGGAATCATGCGCGCCTTCATCAACCGCATTCGCCAGTCGGAGGACCGGGTCTGGCTGGCCACCGCCTACTTTCTCCCGACCTGGAAGCTGCGCCGGGCGCTGCGCCGCGCCGCCCTGGACGGCCTCGACGTGCGCCTTCTCCTTCCCGGACCGCGCACCGATCATCCGGCGGTGCGCAATATCGGCCACCGCTTTTACGAGAAAATGTTGCGCGACGGGGTGCGTATCTTCGAATACCAGCCGCGGTTTCTGCATGCCAAACTGCTGCTCGGCGGCGCATGGCTGAGCATCGGTTCAAGCAATCTGGACCGCTGGAACCACCGCTGGAACCTGGAGGCGAATCAGGAACTGGAAGACCCGGCGCTGCTGGCGCAGGTGCTCGATCTTTTTGCCGAAGATTTCGCCGCCAGCCGCGAGGTGCACTATGCCGATTGGCTGCGCCGCCCGTGGCTCGGGCGGCTGGGGGAGGAATTCTGGGGATGGGTAATGGCGCTGGTGGTGTGGCTCAGCGAACGGCGCAAAAACCGATCGCGCTCCGAACGGCGGCCCTGATTGCGGGCGGCAACCTTATTCAGGCCTGCCGCTGCCGGCGAGCAGCGCCTGGCCGATCCGGCGCTTGGCGAACTGAAAGGCGGTGCGGCCGCAGCGCTTGCTTTTTTCGTGGGACCAGTCGATGGCGGCCAGCTCGGTTTCCCGGTCCCATTCCGGCGGCAAGCCGTGCCGTGCGGCGAGGTTGGCCAGGCACTGGCGCGCCACCCGCAGGTAATGCTCCTGACTGAAAACCTGGAACGCCACCCAGAGGCCGAAGCGGTCGGAAAGGGAGATCTTTTCCTCGACCGTCTCGCCGTGATGGAGTTCGCCGCCCTTGAAATGCGCGCCGAGATTGTCGTTGGAATATTCCGGCAGCAGATGCCGGCGATTGGAAGTCACGTAGATCAGGGTGTTTTCAGGCGCCGCATAAACCGACCCGTCGAGGGCGCTCTTCAGAATCTTGTAGCTTTTCTCCCCCTCTTCGAAGGAAAGATCGTCGCAGAAAATGAGAAAACGAAACGGCTCCCCGGCGATGCGGCTGAAGATATCGGGCAGGTACGGCAGATCGTCCTTATCCACCTGGACAATGCGCAGGCCTTCTCCGACGTAGGATTTTAGCAGGGCTCGGATGAGCGACGATTTCCCGGTGCCGCGCGAACCCCACAGCAGGATATTGTTGGCCGGGTACCCGGCCAGAAACTGCCGGGTGTTCTCTTCAACGATCCGCTTTTGCTCGTCGATGCCGAGCAGATCGTCGAGGGAAATATCATCGGAGCCTTTCATCGGCTCCAGGTAGCCGGCCAGGGAGTGGCGACGCCAGTTGGCCGCGGGGCAGCTGGCCCAGTCGATATCGGCGACGGCGCGGGGCAGAACCTGTTCAATGGACGCCAGAACCCGGCGCAATTGGGCAATCAATTCTTCATCCAGTGGCATTGTTGTTCCTCCGACAGAGACTTCCGCGTATTCTACGGTTGGCGGGCGCAAAAGGCAAGATCGGCCAACAGATCGGCCAACAGATCGGCCACGGAGCGCAAGCGGCGCAGCACTGCGAGGAAAATGCCGCCGGCCACCGGAAGAACTGTTAGACGCCCCCTTTTTCCGCTATCATGATCCGCAATAAAATCCAGCGTAGGAGGTTTCCATGACCAGCCGCATCGCCGAGGCCATTGGCATGAAACATCAACCCGTCGCCCTGCTCTGGTCCGAGCACCGACCGGAGCAGGCCATGCAGTTCGACAAGGGGAAGTGGGGGTGCGTCCTGTGGCTCGCCGCCAGCGCCGCCAAAGGCAAGGCGGCGGTTTGCGACCGACAAACCTTCGGCTGCTTCGGCGGCGGCGTGGGGATGGGATTCGGCGAGTGCTACAAAAATTTTCCCGGCGGCGAGGAGAGCTTCTGCCGCTTTCTCACCACCGGCAACGCCGCTTCGGCCGAAGGCCGACAGATCGCCGAGGGGATGCGCCCCTTCGCCCGTCCCGAGTTCATCGAACATTTCCTGCACGGCGAGCGCTATCTGCAAAGCCCCGAGAAGGCGCACCGTTTCATCGACGCCCTGCCGATTACCGACATTCCCGCGCCCTACGTGGTCTTCAAACCGCTGGCGGATATCGATCCGGCCGCCGAAGAGCCGCAGACGGTCGTCCTGTTCGTCGATCCGGACCAGCTTTCCGCCCTGGTGGTGCTGGCCAACTACGGCCGCGGCGACAACGAGAACGTCACCATCCCCTGGGCCGCCGGCTGCCAGACCATCGGCATCTATCCGTACCGGGAAGCGTTGGCGGATAAACCGCGTGCGGTGGTCGGACTCACCGACCTGTCGGCGCGCCTCTACATCCGCCGCCAGCTCGGCGGCGGTCTGATGAGTTTCGCCGCCCCCTGGAAACTCTTCCAGGAGATGGAAACGAACGTCGAAGGCTCCTTCCTGCAGGGGCCTGCCTGGCGCGAGCTCATGGCGCCGGAGTAAGCCGCGCCGGAGAAAAAGCGCAGCCGACCGGTAACGATCCGAGGACCGCTGTCTAAACGGATTCTCCCGTTGACGAGGGCCTGAACGACGCCTATCATTCGCTACGGACTGGCGGCTTCACCCAGAGATATTTCATAAGGAGACACTGTCACATGGAAATCGAAAAAGGCGCGGGCAAGCTGGCCAAAACCCTGCGGGTGCTCATCGTGGACAAACCAGGCTACCTGGGGAAACTGACCTCGGCCATCGGCATGGCCGGCAGCAACATCGGCGACATTCGCCTGGTGCGCATGGGGCGGACCCACAACACCCGGGAGATGACGATCTACGTCGATTCCGACGAGCATCTGGAGCGGATTCTCGAAAATCTCGCCAGGGTGGAGGGGATCATCGTCGAGGAAGTTATCGATCTGGTGCACCAGCTGCACGAAGGGGGCAAGATCGCCATGATCGGACGGCTGCCGCTGAAGACCATCGGCGACATCCGCAAGATCTACACCCCCGGGGTGGCGGTAATCTGCCGCGATATTCAAAGAAAGCCGGAACTGGCCTGGAAATACACCGCCATCCCGAATATGGTGGCCATCGTCACCAACGGCACGGCCATTCTCGGTCTCGGCGACATCGGCCCGGTGGCGGGGATGCCGGTCATGGAAGGCAAGGCGGCGCTCTTCGACCACTTCGTCGGCCTCAGCGGCGTTCCCATTCTTATCGAAAGCAAGGATCCGCAGGTCATCATCGACACCGTCCGCAATATCGCCCCCACCTTCGGCGCCATCAAACTTGAGGATATCGCCGCCCCGGAATGCTTCATTATTGAAGACGCCCTCGATGAGCAACTGAATATGCCGGTCATGCACGACGACCAGCACGGCACGGCGGTGGTGGTGCTGGCGGCATTGCTCAACACCACCCGCTTTTCCGGACAGATGCTGGGCAAATCCGTCATCGGAGTGATCGGCCTGGGCGCGGCCGGCTTGGGGATCTCCAAACTGCTGCTCGCCTACGGAGTAAAAAGCGTCATCGGCGCCGATCCCAAGGAGCCGGCGCGGCAACTGCTGGAGACCGTCGGCGGCCGGGGGGGGACCTTACAGGAGGTGATGCAGGAGGCGCATATCGTCATCGCCACCACCGGCGTGCCCGATCTGATCAAACCGGCCATGGTGCGCCCGGGGCAGGTGATCCTCGCCTTATCGAATCCGAATCCGGAAATCACCCCAGAGGCGGCGGTGGAAGCCGGCGCGGCTTTCGCCGCCGACGGCAAGAGCGTCAACAACGCCCTCGGTTTTCCCGGCATTTTCCGCGGAGCGCTGAACTCGCGGGCGACCCGCATCAATAACAAGATGAAGATCGCCGCCGCCAAAGCGATCGCCGGCTGCGCCGAGGAAGGGGAGTTGGTGCCTTCGATCCTGCATCCGCAGGTGCATCAGAAAGTTGCCGAGGCGGTGGAAAGAGCGGCGCTCGAATCGGGAGTGATCCGTCCCTGGGAGTAGCGCTCCGGCGGCAAAACCCGCGGACGCGCAATCCGGTTTCGGAATCCTGTCAGTTGAAGAAGGTCGGTTCCCGCAGGGCGGGAATGGGGACGCGCGGCAGATTCGGACACCGGGTGAATGGTCTGATGCGGTTCAGATCCAGAGGCGCATCATCCAACCCGTAGACCATGTCCCCCAGATGCACGGCGATCATCGCCCCGCGCAGCAGCTCTTGGCCATATTGTGCCGATGAATCGATCCGCCGGCATTCCATCTTGACCGGACATTCGGCGATGAGCGGCCCGTCGTGCGCCGCGCCCCGTTGCAGGGTCAGACCGGCGGCATTTGCATCGGCGGCCGAGGCTGCCTGCAAAGGGACAGGATCGCAGTAGGCGAGCATTTCTTCCGAGAGCAAATTGATGCAGAAGAAATCACTTCCGAGCAGTTCCGGGGGTGATGGTTGCTTCAGCGAAACACAGAGCGTCGCCGGGCGGGTGCAGATCATCCCCACCCAGCCGGTGGCCAGAACGCACGGCGCGCCCTGCGCCGAGCGGTAGCTGATCAGCGCCGCCGGAACCGGGCGGAAGGAAAAACCGGGAACGGCCGTGGGATCTTCCATAAAATTCTCCCAAAAAAGCACATCCTATAGTAAAGCACGAAACCGTCCTTTCTCAAGGGATATTCCGTTATAATTCTTGACACCCCTGATGGAGTTCTCTATTTATGTAATTCAAAGAAAGACGAGGAGGAAGGAATGAAGTTTTCGACGAAAAGCCGTTACGGTGTCCGCGCTTTGTTCGACATGGCGTATCATTCAGGGACCCTTCCGGCACAGATCAAGGATATTTCGCGCCGCCAGGCGATTTCCCCGCGCTATCTCGAGCAGATCTTCCAAGATTTGAAAAAGGCGGGGCTGCTGAAAAGCAAGCGGGGACCACAGGGCGGTTACCAGTTGGCGAAAAAGCCACAGGAGATCAGCGTTCTCGATATCGTATTGGCCGCCGAGGGGGCGATGGTCCTCGTCGACTGCGTCAAGGGGGAAGCTTCGGCGCGCCAGGGCAAATGCGAATTCGACAACCAATGCGTCACCCAGCGGATATGGCAGGAAGGCACCCGTCGCCTGCAGGAGTATCTGGGATCGGTCACGCTGAAGGATTTGTGCGAGGACGCGAGGAACATGGGGCTGGAAAAGGAGCTGGATCACCGCTTCATGTATTTCATCTGACTTAAAAAAACGGGGCTGCCGGCCGCCAGAGCGTATATTGCTGCTGCGCCCGGGAACGGAAGGAAATGAATATGCCAAGCATCATCAGCGACAACCCCCTGGGGCAGGTGGGAAAGACCCCGCTGATTCGCCTGAACCGTATGGCAGACCCACAGGGCGCCGTCATCTGGGGAAAAATGGAAGGGGCGAATCCCGGCGGCAGCGTCAAGGACCGTATCGCCTTGGCGATGATCGAACAAGCGGAACAGGACGGCTGCATCCGCCCCGGCGACACCATCGTCGAGCCGACCAGCGGCAACACCGGCATCGGCCTGTCGCTGGTCTGCGCGGTCAAAGGGTATCGACTGATCCTGACCATGCCCGACTCCATGTCCATGGAGCGCCGCCGCCTGCTTGGCGCCTACGGCGCCAACCTCGTCCTCACTCCCGGCGCCCTGGGGATGCGGGGCGCCATCGAGCAGGCCGAGGAGATCGCCCGCAAAAAGAAGTGCTTCATGCCGCAGCAATTCAAAAATCCGGCCAATTCCCGCGCGCACGAGCAGACCACCGGTCCGGAGATCCTCCAGGCGCTGGCGGGGGCGGTGGATGCCTTCGTTGCCGGGGTCGGCACCGGCGGCACCATCACCGGCGTCGGCCATGCGCTGCGCGCCCACAATCCGCAGGTCCACATCGCCGCCGTCGAGCCGGCGGATTCTCCCGTTCTTTCCGGGGGTGAACCCGGCCCGCACAAAATCCAGGGGATCGGCGCCGGATTCATTCCCGAGATTCTCGATACTTCCGTCTACCGCGAGGTCATCACCGTCGGCAACGAGCAGGCGATCGCCACCGCCCGCCGACTGGCGCGCGAGGAGGGGATTTTTGTCGGTATTTCCTCCGGCGCCAATGTTTTTGCCGCCATCGCGCTCGCCGCTCGCCTCGGCGCGGGAAAAAATGTCGTCACGATTCTCTGCGACACCGGCGAACGTTATCTCTCCACCGGTATTTTCGATTAGGCTCACCGCCGGTGGGCGGTGGCGAATTCTTGCACCGCCGCTCGTTGACTCATCAGACGCCGCGTTATCCGCCCTTTTGTTTCCTCCTGACGGGCCATAACCAGAGTTTAGCTATCATGCTCGAAAGCAAATTCAGAGAACTGCAGCGCTTGCTGCGCGAAATGGAAACCGTAGTGATCGCCTTCTCCGGCGGCGTCGATTCGACCTTTCTGCTGCGGGTGGCCAGGGATGTGCTCGGACCGGAAAACGTGGTCGCCCTGACCGCCACCTCCCCCACCTATCCGCAGTCCGAATTCAACGAAAGCTGTCAGCTGGCAGCGACCATGGGCGTGCGCCAGCTGGTGGTCGAAAGCAACGAACTGGAGATCCCCGGCTTCGCCGACAACGAGCCGCGCCGCTGCTACTGGTGCAAGAAGGAGCTTTTTTCCCTGTGCCGCGCCAAGGCGCAGGAGCTGGGTTTTCGCTGCATTCTCGACGGCTCCAACACCGACGATCTGCAGGATCATCGCCCCGGGCGCGATGCCGCGCGCGAACTGCAGGTGCGCTCGCCGCTGCTGGAGGCCGGGTTGGACAAAGAGGAAATTCGCCAACTAAGTCGTCGGCTGGAACTGCCGACCTGGCAGAAGCAACCCTTCGCCTGCCTGTCCTCCCGCTTTCCCTACGGCACCCGCATCACCCCGGAACGCCTGGCGCGCATCGACCGCTGCGAGGCCTTTCTTCGCGCCCGCGATTTCCGCAATTACCGGGTGCGTTTTCATGACGAGATGGCCCGCATCGAAGTGGCGCCGGAGGAAATTCCCCGGTTTTTCGACACCGGCCTGCGCGAGGAAATCATCGCTGAATTCAAAGCGGCCGGCTTCACCTATGTCGCCCTCGACTTGCAGGGTTATCGCACCGGCAGCATGAACGAAGTTCTACCGTAGCCAAGCCTGCCGGACAAGGGACGTTGCGGACGCCGGTCTTCAATTGATCTGGGCCATTGGCCCCTTGCCAAGGGAGGATGCATGCAGAAAACCCGTGCTTTGCTGGCGGTCTGCTTCTGCGCCGGACTGCTCGGCGCCCTCTGCAACAGTCTGGCCTTCTGGGGCGCTGGCCACTGGGGATTGACCGCCATGGCGGGGGTCGGCCTGGCACCGACCTGGAGCGCCGCCTGGCTTTATCCGCGCCTGATCCGGGGCGGGCTCTGGGGGCTGGTCTTTTATCTTCTCGTCGCGCATCCCCGCGCCCGCCGCCACTGGGCGCGCAAGGGGCTCTGGGTCAGCCTGCTGCCCACCCTGTTGCAACTCTTCTACATCTTTCCGCAAGAGCCGGCGCACGGCCCCATGGGCGTCGGTCTCGGTTCATTCACCCCCGCCTTCGTTCTGCTGTTCAACGCCATCTGGGGCTTCTGCACCGGCGTTTTCACCCGACTGTTGTGGGGCAAGGAGTGAGGATCTCCAAACAACCGGCCCTTTGCGCCGCCATCGCCTGTCTGCTCCTGTCCTTTGTTTTTGCCGTCGCCCTCCAGGCCGAACCGCTCAGCGGCAAGGTCGAACGGATCTACGACGGCGACACCGTGCGGGTGGCGGGGATCGGCAAGGTGCGCCTGCTCGGCATCGACGCCCCAGAGCGAAAAGCCTCGGAACGCGACCGTTTTTATGCAAAAAGGGGGGTTTCCCCCCACCGGCTGCGGCAGATTGCCGAAGACGCGCGGCGGTTCACCACGCGGATGAGCAAGGGACAGACGGTGCGCCTGACTTTCGATAGCGAACGGCGCGACGACTACGGTCGGCTGCTCGCCTATGTCCACCTGCCCGACGGCCGTTTGCTGAACCGCCTGCTGCTGGAACAAGGCTATGCCGCCGTTTATCGCCGGGCCGATTTTCGCTTGAAGGACGATTTTTTTGCCGCCGAGGCGGCGGCAAAGGAAAAAAAACTCGGTCTCTGGCAATGAAAAAGCCCGAACCGGGATTCCGGCGGGCTTTCGTTGGACTTAAATATTTGCGGTTTCTGTTTGCGCGCCTCTATTCCTCACCCGATTCGCGACGCCCGGATGCTGTTTCTGGCAACTCCGGCGCCACCACCTGCTGCGTCTGCAGCCGCTTGTAGTAGAAATTCTGCCCGTAGAGAACCGCCGCCGGATTGTGGCCGGTGACCCGGTCCTTGACCACCAGGGTGGTTACCGGCGCCTCGGAGTGTTTGGCGAAGAGCATGTCGTGGCCGACGCAGAGACCGACGATGATGTTCATATCGGTCTTTTCCTGGTTGAGCAGGTGCGCCTGGGCAATGGGGTTGCAGGCCGGCTCGAAGGCCCCGGGGCGCACCTTGTGCTGCTCCTCGATCCCCAGATCGAGCTTGTCGATGCTGCCGGCCTTGCAGCAAACCGAGAGCGGCTCGAACCCTTGGGCGCGCAGGATGTCGGCGAGGCGGTTCGATTCGTCGAGCAGGCCGATGCAGGTGCCGATGCCGATCTTCTTCCAGTCCATCAGCTTGGCCAGGGCGATGGTGTCCTCCACCCGCGTCCAACGGGCGTTGACCGCCTCGGAGCCGGGGGCCGGCTGATAGCAGAGCCCCTCGACCACTGCCGCCACCCGCGCCAGACGGGCGTCGGCGTCCTCGCCGGTGTAACGGCGAAACGATTCTTCGATGGTCTTCGCCTCCCGCTCCGACGGACAGTAGCCCGGGCGGGGCGGCCGGCTTTTCGGATCGGCCCAGCAGTTGGTCGTCCCCTGTTTTTGCCACAGGGCGCTGCAATTGGCACAGGCCAGGGCGGTCTTATCCGTCATGTCGATTTTCCTCTTTCGCGTCGGCCGGAATCTCCTGGATCAACACATAAGGCTGCACGATCTGCATGCGGAAGCGCTTGGTCGAGTTGGCGTCCCAGGCGGCCAAGTGTTGTCCGGACGGCTTGCCGAGAAGACCTTCGGCAATCCAGTGCGCGACGGGGCCGGAATCGTCGGCGGCAATCCGCGCCGCCGCCTCGGCAAGATTGAGCTGCGGGTCGACGAGAATCACCGCATCGCGCTCCGCATGTGGGCGCAGCCAAACCCATTCCACCTCTTCGCTGCCGTCTGCCTTGATGTCTTTGTTCATTGACGATTCCCGTTGGAAGCTGGATTCCCGAGCGGAATCGCCCCGGGAATGACGTATTTGGTGCTCTGCGGAAGATCCGTGCCAAGCAGGATGAAGAAAGTATAGGATTCGCCGGTCGCCGTCAAGCTTCGGCGCCCGGGGTTGCGGCCGAATATCCTTCATGAGTACAATGCGGGGCCCCCGCTGAAAGGATCCACCGCATGCCCTCCGCTTTATCCGCCGCCCGCGCCGGCGAACCGCTGCTGCAAGAAGGCTATCGCCGCGCCGTTGCGTTGCTGCGGCGCAACAGCACGCCGGCCGGCATCCTCGCCTGCACTCCCGGCGAAAAGGCCGCCGGCCGGCATTACATCAGCATCTTTGGGCGCGACGCGGCGATCTGCGCCCTTGGCATGGCGGCCAGCGAAGAGCCCGACCTGATCGCCGCCGCCGAAGCCGGCTTGCGCACCCTGGCCCGCCACCAGGCGGCGAACGGGCAGATTCCGAAATACGTCAAGCCGGAGACGGGGGAGGCCGATTTCTGGTATTCCGGCTGCATCGACGCCACCCTCTGGTGGCTGATCGCGGTGCATAGCCTAGGGAAACGCAGCAGCAACGCCCTGCCCCAGGAGCTGGCGACGGCGACGGAGCGCGCCCTCAACTGGCTGCACTGCCAGGAACACCCGGAGTGGCGCCTGCTGCAGCAGAACGAGGCGAGCGACTGGGCCGACATCATGCCGCGCTCCGGCTTCGTCCTCTACAGCAACGCCCTGTGGTATTGGGTGAAGCGTCTCTATAAGCTGCCGGGGGAGAAAACGACCCGCGCCTACGCCAACGACCTGTTCTATCCCTACGGCAACAGCGTCCCCGGCCACCGGCGGGCGCGCCTGCTCGTTCATTACATCCGCAACCGCAGCAAACCGAGCCCTTTCTACCTGAGCTTCGTCAATTTCTCCTTCTGGGGGGAGGAGCAGGACATCCTCGGCAACCTCCTCGCCGCCCTGACCGGCCTGGCGGACGACTCGCGCAGCGTGCGCATCGCCGAAGGGATCAAGGCCGCGGCGATCGCCAAGCCGTGGCCGGTGCGGGTGGTCGGGCGGCCCATCGGCCGCGACGATGTGTTGTGGCGGCGCTACATGCAGCGCCATGAGCAGAACTACCCCTTCCAGTACCACAACGGCGGCTGCTGGCCTTTCGCCGGCGGCTTCTGGGCGCTGCTGCTGCACCGGCTCGGCTGGCGCAACCAGGGGTGGCAAGCCCTCGAACAGCTCGCCGCCGCCAATCAGGTCGGCGGCTGGGGTTTCAACGAATGGTTGCACGGCGAAAGCGGCGAACCACTGGGGATGCCGGGGCAGTCGTGGAACGCCGCCCTCTATATCCTCGCCCGGCAAGCCTTAGGCGACAAAAACAACTTTCTGCGCTTTTCCTCCTGAAAAAGCGTCTGCCGCAGCGTCGCCAAGAGCACTGAACCGTGTTTTATGCAATACTGAATCTCCTTGCGAACTTTGCGCCTTTGCGGTAATGAACTGCTGATTTCAGGTTCATAGATCCCCTGGAACGTAGCAGCACAAGTCCCCTAGGTTAGGACACAACAACCATGCTCCTTGACTTTTTCGCCACCGCCCCCAAGGGGATGGAACAGCTCCTTGCCGACGAACTGCGCGCCCTCGGCGCTACCGCCGTCGATGCCGGCCGCGGCGGGGTGGCCTTTCGCGGCCCTCTCGCCACCGGCTACCGCGCCTGCCTGTGGTCGCGCACCGCCAGCCGGGTGCTCTTGCCGCTGGCGCGCTTCAAGGCGCCGACGCCGGAGGCGCTCTACGCCGGCATCAATGAGATGCCGTGGGAGGAGCACCTCGCCCCCGAGGGGACCCTCACCGTCGATTTCACCCTCGCCCAGTCGCAGATCACCCATTCGCACTTCGCCGCCCTCAAGGTCAAGGACGCCGTCGTCGATCGCTTCCGCGACCGCTTCGGCGTGCGCCCCTCCATCGACCGTGCGCGCCCCGACCTGCGCCTGAACGTTTACCTCTACCGCGATTCGGCGCGGGTCGGCCTCGACCTCTCCGGCGAGAGTCTGCACCGCCGCGGCTACCGCGAGGAGGGTGCGGCGGCGCCGCTGAAGGAGAATCTGGCCGCCGCCATCCTGCTGTTGGCCGGCTGGCCGGAGCTGGCGCGGGCCGGCGCCCCCTTTGTCGATCCGCTCTGCGGCTCCGGCACCCTGCCGATCGAGGCGGCCCTCCTCGCCGGCGACGTCGCGCCGGGGCTGCTGCGGCCGCACTTCGGCTTTCTCGGCTGGAAAGGCCACGACGGGGCCGCCTGGGACGCGCTGCTCGCCGACGCCCGGCAGCGGGCGGCGGAAGGAAAACGGCGCCTGCCGGCGATCATCGGTTTCGACGCCGAAGCGTCCGCCGTGCGGGCGGCGCTGGCCAACATCGAGCGCGCCGGGCTGCACGGCCTGGTGCACGCGGAGAAGCGCGAGCTTTCGGCGGCCGAGGCGCCCCGCGGCGCCGCCGGCGGCCTGCTCGCCGCCAATCCCCCCTATGGCGAGCGCCTCGGCGAGGAAAAAGCGCTGGTTTCCCTCTACGCCCGCCTCGGCGAGGCGCTGCAGACGCGCTTCGCCGGCTGGCGGGCGGCGGTGTTCACCGGCAACGAACGGCTCGGCATGCGCCTCGGCCTGGCGCCGGCGCGCACCGATATTCTCTTCAACGGCCCCATCGAGTGCCGCCTGCTGCATTTCGCCGCCGCCGAGCACCCCGGCGCCACCGCCTTTTCCGCCGGTGGCGAAATGTTTGCCAACCGCCTGCGCAAGAACCTGAAGAACCTGCGCCGCTGGGCGCAGCGCGAGGGGGTCGACTGCTACCGGGTGTACGACGCCGACTTGCCTGAATACGCCGTCGCCGTCGATCTCTATCAGGGAGACGGCCGCTGGGCGCACGTGCAGGAGTACGCGGCGCCCAACACCATCGACGCGCAAAAGGCCGAGGCGCGCCTGCGCGAAGCGCTGGCGGTGATCCCGGCGGTGCTGGAGATTCCGCCGGCCCACGTTTTCTTCAAGGTGCGCCAGCGCCAGCGGGGCAAGGCGCAGTACGAAAAACAGCAGGAAGCCGGAGAGTTCCACGAGGTGCGCGAAGGAGGGCGCCGGCTGCTGGTCAATTTCACCGACTACCTCGACACCGGCCTCTTCCTCGACCACCGGCCGGTGCGCCGGATGATCGGCGAGCTGGCCGCCGGCAAAAGCTTTCTCAACCTCTTCGCCTACACCGGCGCCGCCACCGTGCACGCCGCCGCCGGGGGCGCCCGGCAGACGACGACAGTCGACATGTCGCGCACCTATCTCGACTGGGCCAAGCGCAATCTCGCCCTCAACGGCTACGCCGCCCGGCAGCACGAGCTGATTCAGGCCGACTGCCTGACCTGGCTGGCGGAAGAAGCGCGCCGCGGCCGCCGGCAATGGGATCTGATCTTCCTCGATCCCCCCACCTTCTCCGCCTCCAAACGGATGACGCAGGCTTTCGACGTACAGCGCGACCACGTCACCCTGATCCGCCAGGCGGTCAGCCTGCTCGCCGCCGGCGGCGTTCTTTTCTTCTCCACCAATTTTCGCAAGTTCCGCCTCGACGCCGCCGCCCTCGCCGACCTGCGGGTAACCGAGCTCACCGGCGCAACGATTCCCGCCGATTTCGCCCGCGACCCGAAGATTCATCAGGTGTGGCGCATTGCCAAAAACTAGGAAAGTCCGCGATCTGCTATCGAGTTGACACCCGGCTCCTCTCTGCTAAAAGGGAATTATCCGAGTTTCCCACACTGCCCCAACTTTGCGAGAGGACAACAGACCATGCGCCTTCAGGAAATGCTCTCCACCCACCCGCGCAAGCCGCCGGTGGAAATCTCCGCCATCAGCGACGCCGTCCGCCGCATCTACGAATGCGCCGATGCCAATATCGCCTGCGCCGACGCCTGCCTGGGCGAGGACATGGTGCAGGATCTTGTCCGCTGCATCCGCCTGAATCAGGATTGCGCCGATATCTGCGAGGTCACCGGCAAGCTCCTCTCCCGGCAGACCGAGGGGGACAGCAGTTCCATCCGCGCCCAGTTGCAGGCGTGCATCGCCGCCAACCGCGCCTGCGCCGCCGAATGCGACAAGCACGCGCCGATGCACGAGCACTGCCGTATCTGCGGCGAAGCCTGCCGCGACTCGGAAGAGGTCTGCCGCAACCTGCTCGACAAGTTTCCCAGCGGCGGAGCGGGGCAGGCCTGAGGTTGCCGCGTCCCTGCCCAACCCCGCGAACCGTCCGGACCGGGATTCTCCCGCCGGGCGGTTTTCCATTGTTGAACACGATTATTTTGGCGGGTCATTCGGCCCGGCTATTTTTCAGCCAAAAGGTCCTTATGCATGGTATGGTGCGGCGGTCATTTGTGCGGGCGCCCGCCATTCACCTCCATGAGGACAAAAAATCATGAGCAAAGGGAAAGATTCCAAGAAAGAGGACAAAAAACCGGCCGCCAAGACCATGAAGGAAAAGAAAGCCGACAAACAGTCCAAGAAGGATGCAAAAAGATAAGGTTCACGGACTTAAACCGATAATCAGAAAAAAGGCCTCGAATCGATGGGATTCCAGGCCTTTTTGCATCAGACGCCGCGCGGCGGAGGGAACTCATGGCGCAGGAAACAGCAACCGATCATCGCGAAGACGGGGTGGATCTCCCCTGGGAGCGGATCAATCCGGATACATTGCGGAATCTGGTCCGGGAGTTTGTAACCAGGGACGGGTCCGATTGGGGCGACGCGGCCGGCACGCTGGAGGCCAAGGTGGAACAGGTTTTCCGGCAATTGCGGGAGAACAAGGTGAAAGTCGTCTTCGACCTGCGGTCGCAAACGGCCAATATCGTCATCTGCCGCTGACCGGCGAAGGCCCCTCTTCAGCCTGCGCGCCCTGCCTGGGCGCTGAATTTTTGCTCGCCAATTACTTTCCGCAGCACTTTTTATACTTGCCGCCGCTGCCGCAGGGGCAGGGATCGTTGCGGCCGATCTTGGCGACGCTCAGCGGCTGCGGCTTGATCATGGTTCCCTCGGCGAACAGCCAGCGTTTGTCCTTGCGCTGAAACTGCGCGCGCTCGTGATGGCTGCGCAGGCCGCTCTTGTCGCGAAAACGGGCGACGAACACGACCTCTCCCTCTTCGTCCTGCGCTCCGCCCCGGACGGTGTCGAGGATTTCCAGGCCAAGCCATTCGGAATTCTCGGCCCAGGTCCGGGTCCCCTTGTGGTCGTACCCCGCGCGGTGCTCGGGGTGGGTGGTGGCAAAGAGGAAATCGACCTCGACCTTCACGTGCGCCGCATAGCGCGCCCGCATCAGTTGTTCGGCCGTTTCCGCCGGTTTCTTGCCGCTGATGATCGGTTCGCAGCAGGCGGCATAGTCAAGGCCGCTGCCGCAGGGACAGCTGTTCATGGCGGTTCTCCTTCGCATTATCGCAGGGGCGCAAAAAGGTACTCCAGCCCGTTGACCTTGATTTCATAGACCACGGCCAGCATCCGGCCCAATTTCCCCTCCGGAAACCCCTGCTGGGCAAACCAGACGACATACGGTTCGGGCAGGTCGATCAGCCGCGTCCCCGCATGCTTGCCGAAGGGCATGCGCATCGCGGCCAGTTCGAGAAGGGCATTGTGATCGAAGGGAAGAGTCGGTTCCATCGGGTCGCCGGAGGCAAGAAAAGTCGTCACCTTATACCCGGCTCTGCTCCTTTATGCAAGCGTGCGCTCGCGGAGAACCCCTGCTGCCAGGCCAATCCGCCTGGTTTCAATAAAACGTCGTTTCTGGCGAATCAATCTTTCTTGTCAATTTCCCCCATCTGTGCTATGCGATAACGATCGGTTTTCTCGTGCAATTCGCGAAAGGGTTCAGGTATGACAGCGGCCGCCTTCCGATTTTCCTACCTCAAACGCATTTTTTTCTTTACCCATTTTTTGGGTCTGGCCATGGGGATAATTTTTCCACTGGCCGCCAGTCCCCTGCTCGGTCCCACCGCACGTTCCTGGCCTTTCATCCTGGCATGCCTAGTGACCGGTTTTGCCATGGGCGCGCTCATGTTTCTTTTCGTGCTGATCACCCTTAAGGGGCAACTGCACCGGCAGATGGAAATCCTTCGCCCCCTCATCGGCGACTTCGGCCAGGGCAAGAAAACCGTTGAAGGCTTGCAGGAGATGATGGAAACGTCGGTAGCCCGGTTCGAAGGGATGCTGCGCGACCTTCTCGGCGCCATCGATGAATTCGTGCCCCATTATCGCTCCTTGTCCGAATCCAGTTTTTATTTGTCGGAACGGGCCAGGGATGGACTGAGTGCGGCCAAAAAGTCCCACGCCGATGTCAATGCCATGTCTGAAAAACAGCAGGAAGTCATCGCCCAGGTGCAGAACCTTTCCGATCGCTCGCAAGCCGAGGCAGCCATTTCCCGCGAGCTCTCTGCGTCTCTGGAGGAGATGGCCGGCGCCATAGACCATTCCACCTCCAAGTTTCTGGAAACCACGACCAGCGTCAATGAAATGGCCTCCAGCGTTCAGGAGGTCGCCTCCCAGGCCGATGGCATTACCCAGTCCGTCGAGGGAACCGCCCGCGATCTGGAGTCCATCGGCGCATCCCTGGAACGCATTCGCAATGGCGCCGTGTCCTGGGCGCAAGCGACCGATGCGGTGAAACAGGATGCCGAATCCGGTCTGTTGGTGGTCAAATCATCCATGGAAGAGATGGAGCGGATCGAGCAGGAGAGCCGTCGCGCCAGGGAAGCCATGCAGCGCCTGTCGCACCAGACCGGCGAGGTGGCGACGATTATCGAAGTGATCAAGGAGTTGGTTTCCGATACCGAGCTGCTCGCCTTCAATGCCGCCATCATTGCCGCCAAGGCCGGCGAGGAGGGCAAAGGCTTTTCCGTCGTCGCGGAAGAGATCCGCGACCTGGCCGACCGCACCACCGCCAGTGCCCAGGACATTCATCGCATTGTCAAGGCCATCGGCGGCGACACCCGCGAAGTGACCGAGGCGGTTGACGCCACCGGCCAGCGGATCGCCAAGGGGAAACAGCTCTCCCTTTCCACCGGCGAGGCGCTGCGCAAAATAGTCGAAAGTTCCACCCAGGCGGTCAAATCGTCGGACGAAATTGCCGGCTTGACGCAGAAGGAAGAAGCCAGGGCGCGCACGCTCCTGCAGGATGCGGGCAAAAGCATGCATTCGGTCAAGGTGATCGTCCGCGCCATGCGCGAACAGCAAACCGCCATCAACCGCATTCAGGAGGGGGTGACGGAAATGAAATCGGCCGCCGACCAGGTGGCCTGCGGCATGGAGGAACAGGTGCGGGCCACGCGCGAATTCGATCGGGGCCTAAACCAGCGGGAAGAGCAGATTCAAGCCATCAATGAAGCGACCCGCTTTCAGATGTCTACGGTGCAGCGGGTATTCGAGCATTTCGAGGTTTCCGAAAACCGGCTGGGACGAAACGAGGAAAAGGCAAAAATCATTGCCCAGGAGGGCGCCGCCATGGAGATCCTGGTCGAGCGTCTGCGGCAGTTGGTGGTCGCCGTTAAACAGCAGGAGATCGCCGCCGCCAGCAGCGCCGACCCGAAGCAACCCTTGCCGCGCAAGACCGCCGCCTGATCTAATTGCGGCGCGCAATCCTCTAGAAGCGGATGATGCCGGATGCCCAGGTGAAGCCGGCGCCGAAGGTCGTCATGCCGACGGTGTCCCCCGGCCGGATCAAGCCGGTGCGGCGAGCCTCGTCAAGGGCGATGGGAATGGAGGCGGCGGAGGTGTTGCCGAATCGATCGACATTGACGTACACCTTTTCCGCCGGAAACCGCAGGCGCTTGCCAACGGCTTCGATGATGCGCAAATTCGCCTGGTGGGGAATAAACAAATCGATATCGTTGATGGATAGTCCGGCCTGATCGAGAGCGGCGTTCATAACCTCGACCATGGCGACGACGGCATGGCGAAAAACTTCCCTTCCCTCCATGCGAATCGTATGCAGCTTCTCCCGCGCATTTTCGGGGGTGGGAGGATTAAGGCTGCCGCAACCGGGATTGAACAGCATCCGGTTGCAACTGCCGTCGCTGCGCAAAACGGTTTTGAGAATGCCGCGACCTTCATTGGCCGGGGCAAGGACCACCGCGCCAGCCCCGTCCCCGAACAAGACGCAGGTATCGCGGTCCTCCCAATTCACCATGCTGGTAAGGACATCGCCGCCGATCACCAGAGCCCGCTGGTAACCGGAGGTCAACATCAGACCTTCGGCAACCTGCAGGCCGTAAAGAAACCCCGAGCAGGCGGCGGACAAATCGAAAGCGACCGCTTTTGTGGCGCCCAGTTTTTCCTGCACCAGACAAGCGGTGGCGGGAAACTTCATATCCCCGGTGACCGTGCCGACGATAATCAGATCCAGATCGGCGGCAGCGGCGCCGCTATCCGCCAAAGCCCGTTCGGCGGCGGCGGTGGCCAACGTCGACAACGGGGTGCCTGGAGCGACAATGCGGCGCTCGCGAATGCCGGTGCGCTCAACGATCCACTGATCGCTGGTCTCCACGATTTTTTCCAGATCGGCATTGGTGAAAATCCGTTCCGGCACAGCATGGCCGGTTCCGGTTATTGCCACATACGGTCTAGTTGCCATCCCACTTACCTCCTTGTACGCAGGCCAAAATAGCATGAATTTTCGGCCGCCTCAACATTCATCCCTTGCCTCGGCGGAAATTTGTGTTTTAATAAATTCATATCAGCCCAATCCCAGGGAGGGAAATCATGGCCGGAAAGAACGATAATGCCACTATTGGCGCCATTATGCTCATCGCGGGGGGAATTATCGGTGCGGGACTGTCTCTTCTATACGCGCCACAAAGCGGCGTCAAAACCCGGCGGCAACTCACCCGCTATGCCAAAAAGGTGCGCAACGAAGCCGAAGAGGCGATCCGCGATACCGCCGAATCGATCAGCGACATGATGGAGGATCTCACCGAGAAAACCACCGACCTGCTCGACCAGGGCGGCGAGGTTGCCGAAGACTGGCGCAAACATATGCTGGATGCTTTGGACCGGGGGCAAAAGGGGCTGGAGAAACAGCGCAAAAGGCTCAGTCAGTTCTGGGAATAAATAGCGCAGACCCTTCCGGGCGCGTCCTTCAGTCCATCGCGATGCGCGCCAGCAGAGGGAGATGATCGGAAGCAATTCTGGTGACCGGTGTTTTTATCGCACCTACCTCGAGGAGCGCTTTCCTGGGGTGGGTGAGGATGCGATCAAGCGAAAACAACGGATAAAACGCCGGAAAGGTCCTCGGCGCCGGTGATCTTCCGAAATAACGGTGCAGCCAGCGCGCCGGTCGGCCAAAAAGGAATCCTTCATTGAGGTCTCCTAGAACCACGGTCGGCTGCACCGGGGAGATCTTGAGTATTTCCAGAATTCTTCTTACCTGGAAACGGCGCTCGGCCGGTAGCAGACCCAGGTGGGTGACCAGAACCCGCAGCAGACCATTGCCGGTCTCAAGTTCCACGTCAAGCAGGCCGCGGGACTCCCGGCGAGTATAGGAAAGGTCGAACCGGCGCACTTCGATGATTTTGCAGCGGGTGAGCAGCGCATTGCCGTAAAAACCGTTGTGGCGCTCAATCGTTGGTCCGCCGATGGCGCGCAAGCCGGTCGCCTCCGAAAGATAATCCAGCTGCATCGTCGCCCGGTCCTGGCCAAAAGGGGCGTTCACCTCCTGCAGCCCGACGATATCCCCCGCCAACCCGCGAATCACCCCGGCAATCCTGCCGACATCGAGCCGGCCGTCGATGCCGATTCCCTGGTGGATGTTATAGGACGCGACCCGGCAGCAGCGCCGTTGCGCATTGAGCTCATCCATCATCCTCCCCTTCCGTTTCGCCCTGCGCCTTGCGCGCAATCCATCTGCGAAGAAACCAGATAATGCAGAAGATGCCAAGCAGCACCCCCGCCAGGATCGCTATGTTTGCGATCTCCGGTTGCCGGACGACCCGCACCAGACTCTGCTCGAATATGGTTATCGCCAGAATTCCGGGCGCCATGCCGAGAACCGTCCCCAGGGCGAAATCGCGGAAGTTGATATGACTGGCCCCGGCGACCAGATTGACGACGATAAACGGAGCAATCGGCAAGAAACGCACCACCAGCACGGCGACCAAGCCGCGCCGCCCCAACTGCTGGCTAAGGCGGTGCAGGCGCGTACCGGCCAACCCATGGACCGTTTCCCGCCCCAGAAGACTGCCTAAACCATAGCTGACCACCGCGCTGGCGACACAGCCTCCGAGGGCGAGGAAAAAACCAGGCACCGGGCTGAAGACCAAGGTCGTGGCCAGAATCAACAACGTGACCGGAAACATCAGCATCCCGCCGATGACGAAGCAGGCGACCACCGCCCACGGCGCCCAGACGCTGCCCTCGATCATCGCTCCCCAACCCTGTAGTTTGGCAAGACTCGGCCAATCGTGCAGCGGCGTCCACCGCCATGCGGCCGTCAAAGCCAATGCGCCGAGCAGAATAGCGGCCAGCACAATCCACCGGCGATCCATCCGGCGCCACGCCGAGCGGTCCAGGTCCTTGGCGACGAATTCATTGATGAACTGTTCCATGTCCGTGGACTGCATGGGATCGACCAGCGGCCATTCCGGCACCATCTGCTCCAGCCAATTTTCCTCGGCGCCGTTCAACGGCCGCAAGGTGCGCGGGCCCTTGTTCAAGGTCTCGACCGCCCGCAACAACGAACCTTGCCGCTCCACCGCAGCCGCCACCGTTGTCGGGTCGCTGCCGAGATGCTCGGCCAGCAGTCGGTGGCGAAAACCGGCCAGGGCCTGTTGCACTTCGGGCCGCTCGGCCTCAATGGCGAGATCGCACTCGGTATCCAGCCCCATGGAGCGATTGTTCAGATTGGCCGAGCCAATACGCAGCAGTCGATCATCGACCACCAGCAGCTTCGAATGAACCTGGATGAAGTGGCTGCCCAGCCCCTCCGCGCTTGGATAAAATACCCGCAAACGTCCGTAGCGATCGGCTTGCCGCAATTGCCGCAGCACCCTTGCCCGCATGACGCCCATGGTGGTTTCCTCCAACCAGCCCGAACATTCGCGGGGAAGGACAAGAAGGATTTCGGGACCGTTTTTTTCCTCTAAGCGGGCCGCCAGCGCTTTGCCGAGCGCCGCCGAGGTCAGATACTGATTTTCGATATAGATGCTCGATTTCGCGGCGGCAATGGCATCCCGGTACAACGCCTCCACTTCGCGAACTTCTCCGCCGGCGTTGAACGCCGGTTCGGTGCGGGCGATTCCCACCTGGACATCCATGACATCGGGAGCAATGTCCGGTGGCCACGGGTCCGCGCTTTCCTTTGTCGGAGGCGCCTTTTTGCCGGTGACCCGCCGCCAGCGCCGCCGCGCCAGTTGCCCAAGAGCGACGGCGGTTTCGCCATCGACCAGCATCTGCACATCGTGAAAAGGGGGATATTGATGCCCATTGTCGCGGCGGCGCGGCTCGTCGGCGGCGTGCGCCGGCGTGTCCCAGCGTCCCTGGGCCAGGTCGAGGCCACCGACAAAAGCGATCCGGTCATCGACGACGATGATTTTCTGATGGTGGGACGCCCCGATGGGATGTTGATCGTCCAGCCGGAAATGCACCCGCTTGTGGCTTTGCCAGCCCAACCTGAGGATCGGCAGGGGCTCCCTTTCCAGGGCGTAGAGCATGGCAAAGTCCCAGTCAAGGATGCGGATGTGCAATTCCTTGCTGCGGGCGGCGGCGGCGTTGAGAAGACTGCCCAACCGATTGGGCATGGCGCGCGGTCTTCCATCGCGATACATGCGGATGCGACTGTCAATATCCCAACCCAGAATGAATACCGAGCGGCGCGCCCGCTCCACCGCCGAGGCCACGGCGGCAAAGTAGGCCTCGCCATCCACGAGAAATGCGGCTCGACTGCTGTGCGTCAGCCGCCAACAATTATGTCCTTCCCAAAGAATTTTTTTCTCTTGCATACCCGGACATATCACGCGCACAACATTTGGCACGACCCGAATGGCGACGCCATGGCCACTTGGCGCTGTCGGTCAAGCTTATCAGTGCCTGCTTGCAGCGCAACC
>Ga0265293_10003473_pt1 | contig 29241 bp, 17 predicted proteins | sample Munlanlewell138R_FD_192505 | JGI IMG/M metagenome (GOLD analysis project Ga0265293, IMG submission 192505) | Leachate microbial communities from a municipal landfill in Southern Ontario, Canada - Leachate well 138R | ecosystem: Engineered > Solid waste > Landfill > Unclassified | place: Canada... | reverse complement strand
AACAAAATGATGTGTTTCATATTTATTCAAGAGGCTTTGAGATGAAGGAAGTAACGGTTTATGACGTATTAGGAAGGGTGGTTTATTCCGATGCGTCAGAAGGAAATAGCCATATACTTCCTTATCTTGGAGCAAACCAAATCCTGATTGTGAAAATTACTACAAACCATGACGAGGTTATGAGTAAGAAAGTGGGAAATTAAGAGGAATTTTAAAATTGAACTTATAATCTATTCTCAACATTGCACCATTCAGCTTCCTCAAGAATAAATCCCTATCTTTGACGGCTTTTAAATTTTTTAAAAAGTGGAAAGAAGGGATATACTAAAGGGTGTTGTACTGGTAGGGTTAGGAGCATCGAGTTACGGAATGCTGGCAACTTTCGTAAAGTTAGCTTACAACGAAGGATATACAACAGGAGAAGTTATTTTTGCACAGTATTTTTTGGGAGTTGTAGGAATGTTTTTAATCGTATTATTTCAAACCAACATCCAAAAAGTTAAGACACCAAAAATCCAAAAGAGAGATTTTTCAAGGTTGTTTTTGGCCGGAACCTCTTTCGGGTTCACGAGTTTGTTCTATTATTTATCGGTAGTTTATATCAATGTTTCGGTGGCTATTGTTTTGCTTATGCAAACGGTTTGGATGAGCGTTCTTTTAGAGGCTATTTTGTCTAAAAAAGTTCCGTCTGTACGAAAAATAATCTCAGTCGCAATTGTTTTGTTAGGTACACTGTTAGCTACGAATTTAATCGGAAAAGAAGTTGATTTGGACTGGAGAGGTTTTTTCTGGGGATTGATGGCAGCAGCATCGTTTACTACTATGATGTACGCTTCCAACAGAATTGCGACCTATTTACCTGCTTCTAAAAAAAGTTTGATAATGCTCTTAGGAGGATTGACAGTTGTTACTTGTTTTGCGATCTACAGTTACCAAGAGAGTTTTGATTTTTCGGTCTTTTTGAAGTGGGGGCTTATTTTACCACTTTTCGGAACAATTATTCCTCCTCTTTTGCTCAATGCAGGGTTTCCCAAAACAGGCTTAGGCCTGGGGAGTATAGTTTCTTCTATGGAGCTTCCGGTTTCGGTTTTGATGGCTTATTTTTTACTTAACGAAAGCGTAGGTGCAGTACAATGGTTCGGAAACGGATTAATCTTGATGGCAATCGTTATTATGAATGTCAATTTCCGAAAAAGACAGTAAGGTACAATTCCCAAAAGATTTTTTGAGGTTAAAATGTACACAGTTATATTTTTTTCTGTGCGTATTGGCAAAAAAATAATTGTCAGAGGTACAACGAATTTGTTTTTTTACTAATATTGACGAAAATTTTTAACCTTAAAAAAAGTACATTTTTGATTTAATTTTCGACTGATGAAAAAGCGTAAACTTTCAGAACTTGACAAGGAAACGATTGACAGAATTATTGCTATAGCTCAAGAGGAAAAAAGACCTTTTGAGGCGGTAAAGAGTGAGTTTGGTTTGAGAGAAAAAGACCTTACCGAACTGATGAGAAAAGCACTTTCTACCGATAATTTTGAACTTTGGAAAAAGAAAACACAAGCCAAAAAACCCAAACCCAAAGTTATCTTAGACGAGCTTGACGAAGAATTAGACAGTAAATATTACTTCAAGAATAAGTTTGATTAACCCCTTGGTTTAGCAACAACCGAACTGACGTTTTGGCTTTTAAACCTCTACAACTCTCTATGAGGTTTAATATTTATTTCCAAGATGTTTTTAGCTTGTAAACTACAGTTAAACAGACAGATTAAAAATATTTTAACACTTTAAGCTTCAAATAATTATTACTTTTATCCGTTATACTAAAGTTATAAAAGCACAAAAAGAAAATAAAAATGCGCATTGTTCTATTAATTATAATTACTTTTTTCCTGACTTCTTTTAATCTGACCAAAACTCCTCTGCAGAAAGTCCATACGGTTGAAATTCCCATAACTTCGGAACATAACAAACCTGATTTTGCACAGCTTTATGAAGAAATTCAATTAGAAAACGTGCTTAATTTTGAGGCATTTGAACAAGCTCTATCGGGCATGGAAAAAATAAATCCAGATAAAAAAGACATTATAACCATCATTGACTTTACGCTTCCTTCAACCGAAAAAAGAATGGTTGTTTTGAATTTAGACAGCAAAAAGATTTTATTTCATACCATTGTATCGCACGGGAAAAATTCGGGAGAACAATATGCAACTTCTTTTTCTAATCAACACGGTTCCTATCAGAGTTCGTTAGGATTTTATCTTACTGAAAACACTTATTTTGGAGCAAACGGATACTCTTTAGTGCTTGAAGGGATAGAAAAAGGAATAAACGACCAAGCCAAACCAAGGGCTGTGGTAATTCACGGAGCAGATTATTGCAGCGAAGACTTTATACAATCAACAGGAAGATTAGGAAGAAGCTACGGCTGTCCTGCACTTCCGAGAGAGTTGAATCAGCCCATAATTGACACCATCAAAGAAGGAACTTTACTGTATATTTATGCAGATAATCAGGAATATACAACAAGCTCGGAGGTTATAAAGAATATGATGTGAAGAGTAGAATCATCTAAATAAAAAAACGCTTATTCAAACCTTGAATAAGCGTTTTTGTTTAATCGGTAATTTCATTTCCCTTTTCGTCAAAGAAATGGTATTCTAAATATTTGTAAGCATCACGAGGTATAATTTTTATCCATTTTTTGTGCTCAAAAAACCATTTTGAACGTAAGGATGGAAAACCTTTGGTTAGGTATGCAGCCACAAAAGGATGTACGTTGAGGATTACCTTTTTGTGATTCAGCACAATGCTTTCTAAATCTGTTCTGATTTTGTTGATAATCAGAATCGGAGCTTCGATTTCTCCGTTCGAGTTATTCGGGTCGGCTTCTTCGGTTTTGATGTTTACTTCCGGACGAACCCTTTGTCGGGTGATTTGAATCAGCCCGAATTTGCTCGGAGGCAAGATTTTGTGCTTTGCCTTGTCGTCACTCATTTCCTCTCGCAGAAGATCGTATAATTTTTTTCGATTTTCTGTATTAGACATATCAATAAAATCGACCACGATGATTCCTCCCATATCTCTCAAGCGAAGTTGTCTTGCAATTTCGGAAGCCGCAATCATATTTACCTCCATTGCTGTTTCTTCCTGATTTTGAGACTTGTTCGATCGGTTTCCGCTGTTTACGTCAATAACGTGAAGGGCTTCGGTATGTTCAATAACCAGATATGCACCTTTACTCATCGAAACGGTACGTCCGAACGAAGTTTTGATTTGTCTTTCGATATGATATTTCTCAAACAAAGGCAATTCTTTCGACTGATAGTGCTTTACTATAGACACTTTTTCTGGAGCAATTTCTTGCAAATACTCCTTGGTTTGATAGTACAATTCTTCGTCATCTATATAAATTCCGGTAAAGGAATCATTAAATACATCTCTCAAAATAGAGGAAGCCTTGTTTACTTCTCCCAAAACTTTTGCCGGAATAGGAGCAGTCAGAATTCGCTTGGACATAGCTATCCATTTGTTGTACAAATTTTGCAGGTCTTTGTCTAATTCTGCTACTTTTTTTCCTTCTGCTACGGTTCTGATTATTACTCCAAATCCTTTTGGTTTGATAGATTGTACAAGTCGTTTCAGTCTTTCTTTTTCCTCTTTGGATTCTATTTTTTGCGAAATAGAAACCTTTTCAGAAAACGGAATCAGAACAACATACCTTCCTGCCAACGAAAGCTCTGAACTTATGCGTGGACCTTTGGTTGATATGGGTTCTTTGACCACTTGAACCAAAATAGATTGGTTGGCACTCAATATGTCGGTAATAAGACCATCTTTGTCAATTTGTGAGTCAAAAGCAAAGTTTTTGAGTGAGAAATCTTTTGTTTTACCTGTGCTTACAAGTTTTATGAATTTCATCAAAGAAGGAAGATTAGGGCCTAAGTCGTGATAATGCAAAAAAGCATCCTTGTCGTATCCTATATTTACAAAAGCTGCATTAAGCCCTGCAACGGGTTTACGGATTTTGGCAAGAAAAATATCTCCGACATTAAAGCTGTTTCCAGTATCTTTTTTTTCTTCTTCTTTGTGTAATTCTATTAGTTTTCCATCTTTTAAAAGGGCAAAATCTACCGCATCAGAATTTGTTCTTATAATCAATTCTTTATTCATTTTGCTGTAAATTTTTATCCAAACTCAAATTTAGTTTCAGCCTTCAAACAGTCTGATTTTGAAGCTGAAACAGGAAGTTTAGATGGAGTTATAATTTTTTACAGGTATTTTACCCGAGGGGGTCAAAAACGATTTTTGAACCCATTTCAAAGAACTTAATAAAGTCGAAAAAGTAGTACAAGACTACTTTTTCTTTTTGTGACGGTTGGCTCTGGCTCTTTTTTTACGTTTGTGAGTAGCCACTTTATGTCTTTTTCTTTTTTTACCACTTGGCATAATTCAAAAGTGTTTGGGTGTTAATAAATATTTTTTATTTTACGGCTATTTTGGTGTTGTTTTTCACGTTTTCTACAAAAACTTTTGCAGGTTTAAATGCCGGAATATTGTGAGCAGGGATTTTGATAGTTGTATTTTTAGAGATGTTTCTTCCGGTTTTTTCAGCTCTTGTCTTAACGATAAAGCTCCCGAAGCCTCTCAAATAAACGTTGTCTCCTGATTCAAGAGAACCTTTTACTTCATCCATAAAAGACTCCACTGTTTTCTGAACTTCACTTTTCTCTAGACCTAATTTTTCAGAAATCTTTGTTACAATATCTGCTTTTGTCATTACTAATATTTTTTTAATGTTAATTTTTGAGGACGCAAATATACGAATTAAAAAAACAATATCTCAAACTTAATTGTCGAAAATTTAACTTGTTAGGTTAAGTCTACGCCCTAAATAATCCTTAAATAAAATTGAGTCAGGTTTTTTGACACTTTTCGGTTTTTTACTGAAAAACAATAAGTTATGTTTTTCTGTGAATTTGCTAAAAAGAATACGAAAAATCGCAATATTTCGCTAAGAATTCCACAACTTTATGGGTTTTGTTTTTTAAGAAAAGCTTTATAGCTTTATTACTTCAAACTTGCAATACTTTGCTCTAATGTTGCGATTTTAGCCAAAGCATCCGCTTGTTTTTTGCGTTCGTTGACAATGACTTGTTCCGGAGCTCCTGCTACGAATTTTTCGTTAGAAAGCTTTTTTTCAACTGATGCTAAGAATCCTTTGGTGTATTCAAGTTCTTCCGTCAATTTTTTAACTTCTTCCTCGATATTGATGTTTCCAGAAACCGGAACAAAATATTCGTTCGACTTCACACGGAATGTCAATGCTCCGTTTACAGCATCATTCACATATTCTAAAGCAGAAACATTGGTCAGTTTCATAATGATAGTATCAAAATCTGAAACGGATTTTTCGTTATTGATAACTTTCAATTCGATAGCTTCTTTAAACGGAATGTTTTTGTCTTTTCTGATCGTACGAACACCTGAAATCACTTCGGTAGCAAAATCAAATCCTGAAATTATATTTTCGTCAAACGAAGTTTCTTTTGGATAAGAAGCAATCACTAAGGCTTGTTCCGGAGTACGCTCTGTGATGTGTTGCCAGATTTCTTCGGTCAAGAATGGCATAAACGGATGTAACAGTTTCAACAAATCTTCTAAGATATCGATCGTTTTATCGAAAGTTACTCGGTCGATTGGCTGTTGGTAACCCGGTTTAATCATCTCTAAATACCAAGAACAGAAATCGTCCCAAGTGAGTTTATAGATAGCCATCAAGGCATCCGAAATTCGGTATTTCTCAAAATCATCGTTGATTTGAGCTAGTGTTTTTTGGAATTTGTTCTCAAACCAGTTTACAGCTACTTTCGAATGTTCAGGTTGAGGGATATCCGCTACTTCCCAACCTTTGATAAGACGGAAAGCATTCCAGATTTTGTTGGCAAATCCTTTTCCTTGGTTGCACAATTCTTCGTCAAACAAAATATCATTTCCAGCTGAAGCTGAAAGCAACAATCCGCAACGAACTCCGTCTGCCCCGAATTTTTCAATCAAATCTAGCGGGTCTGGTGAGTTACCGAGTGATTTTGACATCTTACGACGTTGGCTATCACGTACAATTCCCGTAAAATACACATTCGAGAATGGTTTTTTACCTTCGTATTCGTATCCGGCAATAATCATACGAGCTACCCAGAAGAAAATAATGTCTGGTCCGGTAACCAAATCGTTGGTTGGGTAATAGTATTTGTATTCTTCGTTTTCCGGATTCAGAATTCCTCCGAAAACACTCATCGGCCACAGCCAAGATGAGAACCAAGTATCTAAAGCGTCTTTGTCTTGTTTTAAGTTGTCGGTTGTCAGTTGTGGGTTATTAGTTTTTTGTTTGGCTAACTCAAGCGCCTCTTCAATCGTTTCAGCAACTACAAAATCTTCTTTTCCTTCTCCGTAGTAGTAAGCCGGAATTTGTTGTCCCCACCACAATTGACGAGAAATATTCCAATCGGTAATATTTTCTAACCAGTGTTTGTATGTGTTATCAAAACGTTTCGGATAGAATTTAATTTCTTCGGTTTCTAGAACGGCTTTCAAAGCAGGTTTTACCAAATCTTCCATTTTCAAGAACCATTGGTCTGAAAGTCGTGGTTCGATAACCGCTTTGGTTCTTTCAGAAGTTCCTACTTTATTCAAATGCGTTTCGGTTTTGATAAGTGCTCCGATTTGCTCTAATTCTTTCGCAATTTCTTCACGAACTACAAAACGGTCTTTGCCTTGGTAATGCATTCCGAAGCTATTAAGCGTAGCATCTTCGTTGAAAATATCAATGATTTCCAAATTGTGCTTATCACCCAAAACTTTATCGTTTACATCGTGAGCAGGAGTAACTTTTAGAGCACCCGTTCCGAATTCCATATCTACGTATTCGTCAAAAATGATTGGAATTTCACGATTGGCAATCGGAACAATCGCTTTTTTGCCTTTCAGATGTGTGTATCTTTCGTCATTCGGATTCACGCAAATAGCAGTATCTCCCAAAATCGTTTCTGGTCGAGTTGTAGCAATAGTGATATATTCGTCTGAATCTACGATTTTATAGTTCAGATGATAGAATTTTCCTTGTCTTTCTTCGTAAATAACTTCTTCATCAGAAAGAGTAGTTTTAGCTTCCGGATCCCAGTTTACCATTCGGTAACCACGATAAATCAAGCCTTTGTTGTATAAATCAACAAACACTTTGATAACCGAAGCCGACATATCGTCGTCCATGGTGAATTTGGTTCTGTCCCAATCACATGAAGCTCCGAGTTTTTTAAGTTGTTCTAAAATCACACCACCGTATTGGTTGGTCCAATCCCAAGCGTGTTTTAGAAATTCTTCTCTTGTCAAATTATTTTTGTCAATTCCTTGTTCTTTTAGTCTTGCCACTACTTTTGCTTCGGTCGCAATAGAAGCGTGATCTGTTCCGGGAACCCAACAAGCATTATAACCACGAAGTCTGGCTCTACGAATCAGAACATCCTGAATCGTGTTGTTAAGCATGTGACCCATGTGCAGTACTCCCGTTACGTTCGGAGGTGGAATTACGATAGTGTAAGGCTCTCTCGAATCAGGAGTAGAATGAAAATAGTTGTTGTCTAACCAATACTGATACCACTTGTCCTCTACGGCTTTCGGGTCAAATTGTGCTGGAATTGCCATTTATCTTAATAATTTTTGAAGAGGCAAATTTACAATAATAAGTCGTAAAGTCGAAAGTCCTAAAGTCAAATGTGATGAAATCTTGATAAGAAACAATCGTTTTTAATTCATCAACATCGAAAAAGCGTATTTTTTCATTTCGTTTGCCTTTTCGGGATGTTGTTTAAGGTAATTTGTTTGATCAGAAGTTTTATACTTGTATAAGTATTCTTGTCCGTTTCTGTTCCAGATGTAAAAATATTCTTGGTCGAGAACTCCGAGTTTGTCATCAGCTGAAAAGTAGGCATATTTTCTTGGATGAATATCAAAAGCTATCCCTAATGTTTCGTTGTTTTCTATTCCTAAATAAGAATAAATCATAGCGGGGATATCTATTTGAAGTCCGATGTTTTCTATTTTTTTAGGAGTTAATTTCTCTGGAGCATAAAAGAAAAAAGGTGTGTGATGATAGCTAAGGGCAATTTCAAACCGACTGATTCCTTTGTAAGCTCCGTGGTCTGCCACAAAAACGAAAACCGTATTTTCGAACCATTTGGTTTTTTTTGCTTCTTCGATAAATTTTCCGATTGCCCAGTCAGAATATTCGATAATCTGGGTTTTCATATCTTTCGACTGGGTTTTGAGACTGATGTTTTCGGGAAGAACATAAGGCGTGTGATTACTTCCTGTCAGTATTGCGGTAAAAAAGGGCTTTTCGGAAGCTCGGGTGTTCATTTCGGTTATGACTCTTTCAAACATAACGTGGTCAGGAACCCCCAAAGTGCTTTTCGCTTCTGAACTCGGATAGTCTTGTACCGAAATTATTTCTTCCATTCCGTTAGCAGACAAAAAACCTCCGATGTTGTCAAATTGGTCATCGTGGGTGGTAAAGTAATAGGTGTTATAATCGTTTTCCTTCAGTATTTCGGGCAATCCTCCTTTCATTTTCGGGATAACGGTATAGTGCATCGAATGTTTATCCATTAGTGCAGGTTGTCCGAATAGGGTAGAGTAAACTCCGTTATGAGTATGGATTCCGGCTGTATATACATTTTCGTATGAAACGGAATTTTTTATCAGAGCATCTAAATTAGGAGTGAGGTTTTCGTTTCCGAAATGTCCGATATAGCACGTCCCCATAGATTCCATAATTACCAAAACAACATTGGTGTTTTTTCCGAAAACCACTTCCCTTTGCCCGATGGTGTCAGCTTTCATTCTTTCGAACTCTTGTTTTACAAAGATTTGAGCTTCGCTTTTATCCATTAGGTTGAGTTCTTTTTTGGCTAATTTTGATTTTTCTTCGATGCTTTTTATCAGGGTAAAATTCGGGTTTAATCCCATTTGGTTAATTAACGGATTATTTGAAAAATAAGCCGTCCCAACTCGAATAGGTGATTTTTGTTCTAAACGACCTCGTATTCCCAAAAAGCAAACTCCTGCAAAAAATATAAAAACAAAAGCAACAATTAATTTTGTCTGTTTTGTTGTTTTGTTGCTATGTGTCAAAGGTTTCAAAAATCGTCTGTATGTTTTTTTCATCAGAAAAACATAAAAAACAATGACTATCACTAATCCTACTAAAAAAACCAAATAAGATGGTTCTTGTAGTATCATCTTAAACACAAACGCAGGACTTTCCATCCAAGCAAATGCCTGAACCGTAAAACGACTAAAGAAAAAACGGAAATACGGAATATCTGCCAAAGAGACTGTAAAACAAAGCGAGAAGAGTATGAGAATAAAATAATGAACCGATTTATAATAAATCTTACTTTTGATATTCAGAAAATAAGCAATTGCCAAAGCCAAAAAGGCAGGGGCCAAGACATAACAAGCGATAACCGTATCGAACCGAAATCCCATTACAAAGGCTTTCAGAATAAGAGAAAGTCCTTCATTTTGGTTTAAAATTTGCGAAAAAGCCTCACTATTTAAAGGAAGAATAAGCAACCGAAACAAAAAGAAAAGACAAATCACAGTAGCATAAACTATCAACAGGTAGAGGATTTGTTTGGGTAGAATATTACTTTTCATACAACGAAAAATTTCGGGCTAAAAGTAATAATTTATTTACAATTTGATAACATTGCAAACAAAGGTTCTTCAAAGAAATAAAAGAGAAGTTGTTTTTATAGCAGACTTGAGAGGTTTAGCCGAAAAGTATTAATGTAAAATTCTTTTTTAAACAACCTCTGTTTGGTTTATATATAAAACTTTCTAATATGATTTAATTTAGACACAGTACTTCTATTGAATGTTGAGGCAATAATTTTTCTGTTTTTCAGTAAAAACAACAATAGTTTTATATTCATAGAGCCATTTGCCCGTTTTTCTACAAGACTATATAATTCCTCAAAAAAAGCTCTATGTTGAAGGTCTGGAATAGTTAAAAAATCGTGTATTCGGTTTTTTAATAATGTTATTTTTTGAAGTTTTGTGTCGCCCTCCCATTTTTTACTTGTATTGTTGTTGTGCTGACGAAATAGAGTTGTTACTTGTTCAAGTACACAAACGCTGTTTTTATTTGTAGCTACAAATCCCAACCAAGCATCATAAGTACTGTGTTGTGGTATTGGAAAGGCAATTTCTACTAATTCTTTTTTGAATAACATAGAATGTCCTAAAAATATATTAAATAGTGTCAGAATCCTGGGGTCTCCACTATCATAATTATTTGAACGCTTATCAAAGGTGGTTTTATTTAGGCTGTTTCCTTTTTCGTCAATTAGTGAAGAAATGGAATGAACGAGTAAATTATTATTAGTGCTTATTTTGTTTAAAAGTGATTCGAGTTTGTCTGACACCCAAATATCATCTTGGTCAGATATCGCAATATAATCTCCTTCACAAAGAGAAACAGCATATTCAAAATTTTTACTATATCCTTTGTTTTCATTATTGCGAAAAACCTTAATGTATGGGTATTTAAGAGCATATTCCTGTAAAATGGTCAGAGTGTTGTCTGAAGAACAATCATCTACAGCTATAATTTCTATGTTTTTATAGGTTTGATTAATAATTGAATCCAATTGTTCCAATAAATGAATTTCACCATTGTAAGTACATAGTGCAATAGAAATTAATGGAGAGGTCATAAATTTTTCTTGCAAAGATACAGCAATATCGTTAAGCAAAAAATCTATCTTTGCAAGGAAATAAATTGATTATGACAAAAATTTCGGGAGTTATCATCACTTTTAATGAAGAAAAATTCATTGAAAACTGCTTAAAATCTATTATTGATGTAGTAGATGAAATCGTTGTTGTGGATTCGTTTTCGACGGATAGGACTAAAGAAATCTGCCTGAAATACGGAGTTCGTTTTGTTGAAAATCCGTTTGAGGGATTTACCACACAAAAGAATTTTGCCAATGACCAAGCCAAATATGATTATGTTCTTTCGTTAGATGCAGATGAGGAACTTTCGGAAGAATTAAAAAAATCAATTATGGAAGTAAAGGAAAATCTTGATTATGACGGTTATTCTTTCAATCGCTTGAATAATTATGATGGAAAATGGATAAAGCACTCCAATTGGTATCCCGATAGAAAAATAAGACTCTTTAACCGAAAAAAAGCTAATTGGAAAGGTAAAAACAACTTACACGAAATAATAGTTTTAGACAACTCGAAAAGTCACAAAATACTGAAAGGAGATTTATTGCATTGGGCTTTTGAGTCCATAAATGACCATTATGTTAAGGCGAATAGCTATGCAAATATTGCTGCAAAAAACTCCTTTGAAAGAAATCCGAATAAAAAAATAGGATTTACAAAATTGTTAATTAGTCCCTTTTGGAAATTCTTTAAGAATTATTTTATAAAAAAAGGTTTTTTAGACGGATTTCACGGTTTCGTTATATGTGTTTTTACTGCATTTGGAACGTTTTTAAAATATGCCAAAATAAAAGAATTACAGCAAAAATCTAAAAAACAAAATATATGAAAATAGGTTTTGATGCAAAAAGATTTTTCCATAACAATACCGGATTGGGAAATTATAGCAGGGATTTGGTTCGTATTCTTTCAGGACATTTCCCCGAAAACGAATATTTTTTGTATAATACCAAACCCAACAAACAACGCTCTTCTTTACTGAATGATCAAAATACGTTTGAAAAACTCCCAACTTCTTTTTTCGGGAAAAAACTGAAAAGTATTTGGAGAATGTTTTGGGTAAAAAAACAAATCCAAGAAGACAGCATTGATATTTTTCACGGACTTTCGGGAGAAATTCCAATTGGACTTCCGAAAAATGTAAAATCAGTTGTAACTATTCACGATTTGATTTTTATGCGGTATCCGAATCTGTATTCGTTTTTTGACCGAAAAATTCATTTTTGGAAATTCAGATATGCTGCAAAAAAAGCCGATTATGTGATTGCAATCAGCGAACAAACCAAACAGGACATTATCAAATATCTGAAAATAACTCCCGAAAAAATCAAAGTGGTCTATCAGGGTTGTTCTAATGTTTTTAAAGAAAATTTTTCTTCCGAAGAAAAAGAATTTGTCAGAAAAAAACTAAATCTCCCAAGTGAATTTGTGCTAAATGTCGGAACGATTGAAGAACGGAAAAACGCTTTAACCATTGTTAAAGCCATTAAAGATTTGGATATAAAGTTGGTTTTGGTCGGACGGAAAACAAAGTATTACGAGCAGATAGAAAAGTACGTTCAGGACAACAATATGCAGGACAAAATCATTCATCTGAAAGGAATTTCCCAAAAAGAATTAGTCATAGTTTACCAATTAGCAGCGGTTATGGTTTATCCTTCTGTTTTTGAGGGATTCGGAATTCCGATTATTGAGGCTTTGTTTTCAAAAACTCCTGTGATTACAACTAATTCGGGTGTGTTTCCCGAGGCAGGAGGGGAGGGGAGTATTTATATAAATCCGACAAATGAAAAGGAATTACAGGAAAAGATTGAATTTTTACTCAAAAATACCGAAAATCGAAAATTTATTACCGAAAAAGGATTTGAGTATGCTCAACGATTTATAGATTCTGTTATTGCAAAACAATTAATGGAGATTTACAGCAGTTTATGTATAAATAAAAATTAAAAAACGAAATTGGGTTAATTAAATTGTTTTATGAATTTATTTAATCCGTTTTGGCAAATTGTTTTTTTGTATTTTATACTGTCTTCTAATATTTTGTCGTTTTCAGGCAGTGAATCACGAGGTTCTTCTTTGTGGTATAAATGATAGGCTATTGAAGCATATTTAATATTGAAACGTTTAATACCAATATTAAACAATCGGACAACAAATTCACTATCTTCTCTTCCCCATCCTACAAAATCATTGTCGAAACCATTCACTTTTAGAATATCCTGATAAAAGAAAGACATATTGCAACCTCTTATACCGTCCAATTTCTGGCTTTCTTTTTTCCAAATGTTAGAGAGTAAAATACATCTAAATGTTGTTAATCTCTTTTCAAATCTGCTTTCCAGCCCTGATTGAAGGTACGTAAACTTATTGTATTGGGAGGGATTCAATAATATTTTGTCGGTTAGTTCTTTTGTTAATAAGGCTCGTCCTCCCTGTAAAAAATATCCTTTTTTTGCGTGATAAATGTGGTCTTTTATAAAAAACGGGTGTAATATCATATCCCCATCTATCATAATTAGGTATTCGTGCTGTACATAAGACAAGCCTTTGTTTCGGCTTTCAGCTAAACGAAAGCCATTGTCTTCGTGCCAAGTATGAACCAATGGAATTTTCCATTTATTTTGAAATTTTTGAATGATTTGACGAGTTTCTTCTCTAGATCCATCATCAGCTACAATAACCTGATTAGGTTTAATAACCTGATGTTCAACAGATGTTAATACAGCTTCTAAAGCATCAGGACGATTATAAGTAGTAATTAGTAATGTGGTTTTCAATTTATAATAATTTTAATATATTACACAAATATAATTACTTTCAATCTATCAGTACAAATATTATAATAAACTTCTACAAATCCCTGTCTGTTATTTTTTCAAAATAATTCTGAATAAAAGCTTCGCACCTTATTTTGAGTTCCTCAAATTCGGTTTTGTTTTTGTTTATCAGGTTTTTAGTGTAGTTTTTATCCGATTTATGGTAATATCCCGTTGGTTTTTGTCCGTCAAAAATACATTTTTGGAAATTCCGATATGCTGCAAAAAAAGCAGACTGTGTAATTGCTATAAGCGAACAAACCAAACGGGATATAGTCGAATTTTTAAAAATAAATCCGGAGAAAATAAAGGTGGTTTATCAGGGTTGTGCAGGTGTTTTTAAAGAAAATTTTTCTTCCGAAGAAAAAGAATCCGTCAGAAAAAAATTCAATTTACCTGAAAAATTTGTGCTGAATGTCGGTACGATTGAAGAGCGAAAAAACGCTTTAACCATTGTCAAAGCCATTCACGATTTGGATATAAAATTAGTCTTGGTCGGACGAAAAACAAAGTACTATCAGAAAATAGAAGATTACACCCGGAAAAACAGATTACAAGATAAAATCATTCACCTGAAAGGAATTTCTCAAAGAGAATTGGCAATTGTTTATCAGTTATCAAGTGTTTTTGTTTATCCGTCTGTTTTTGAAGGTTTCGGAATCCCGATTATTGAGGCTTTGTTTTCAAAAACTCCTGTAATTACGACTAACTCAGGAGTTTTTCCCGAGGCAGCAGGACAGGACAGTATTTATATAAATCCGTCAGACGAAAAAGAATTACAGGAAAAAATCGAATTTCTACTAAAAAACACCGAAAATCGAAAATTTATTACCGAAAAAGGATTGGAGTATGCTCAAAAATTTACCGATGAGAATATTGCAAAAAACCTGATGGAAATTTATAAAACTGTATTATAAAACTTTTTGCAACATCTCTTTTAACCTATATAATCTGCATCAAAAAATAAACTTTAAGAGGTTTCTGATTATATTTGTTCAAAAATAAACCCAAGCAATACCAATTCAACACAATGTATTACTAAATACGAGATGAGCAATACCAGAGCATTTTTAAAAAGTACTGCTTTTAAAAAATTCAGAAAGAATAAATTAGGCGTAGCTTGTCTGATGTATATATTTGTGATGATACTGGTGGCTCTATTGGCTTATGTGATAGCTCCTGACAAGACCAAAAATGCCAATTGGGGAGATTTATCAATTAAATCAAAGCAACCCGGATTCGAAGTCCTGCTGTTGAAAGTTCCGATACAAAATGCTCCTGAATTTCGATTTTCGGAATACTTTTTCGGACAAAAAGCCCGTTTTTACAAATACCCGATTCAGAGTTACAAAATTTCGGGAGATAAGATTATTTATGTCCCGTATAGTGACGATTCGGATATGCAAATCGAAAAAGAAGTAATCCTTTCGGATTTTCCAAACGAAAAAAATATAAGGAAAATAGCCGATAAATACATCAGCAGTCAAAAATTTTATTTAGGAACAGACAAATCGGGTAGGGATTATTTGAGCAGAATAATTGTCGGTTCAAGAATTTCGCTTTCCATTGGGTTTGTAGCTGTTTTTATTTCGCTTGTCGTAGGGTTGTTTTTCGGAAGTATAGGAGGTTATTTTGAAGGAAAAACAGATGCTTTTGTAATGTGGCTCATTAATATAGTATGGTCTATTCCAACCTTACTTTTGGTAATTGCCATAACGCTCACACTCGGAAAGGGATTCTGGCAGGTGTTTATCGCAGTCGGACTTACGATGTGGGTCGAGGTGGCAAGAGTAGTCAGAGGGCAAATTATAAGCGTCAAACAATTGCAATACATCACAGCTGCCAAAGCACTCGGGTATTCTCATTCGAGGATTTTGATAAAACACATTCTACCTTCGGTAATTGCCCCGATAATAGTGATTTCGGCTGCAAATTTTGCTTCTGCCATTTTGGTAGAAAGCGGACTTTCATTTCTTGGTTTGGGAGCTCAGCCTCCAACTCCAAGTTGGGGAGGAATGATTAAAGACAGCTATAGCGATATTATTTTAGGAAAACCTTATTTGGCTCTGATTCCCGGAATTGCTATTTTATTACTAACTTTGAGCTTTATGATGGTTGGAAATACACTTCGTGACGCTCTTGACGTAAAGAAATAAGGAAGAGCATACATTTTACATAAAAAGATGAAAATTAAAAAAACATATAAATTTGCCATTCGTTCTTCGTTTTATATTGCGGCTTTTTCTTCGCTTTTTGTGAGTGGGCTTCTGTATGTCTTCTTTGAGTTTTCGTGGCTTTTTTGTTTATGCTTTTTTGTAGGAATAGGCGTTTTTTCTTTTTTCGTTTTGCAATACAGGGTGGAGCGATTTATTTACAGGCGAATCAAAAAAATCTATGACGATGTATCAATTCTGGATTCTACAACTTTCCGAAAACAACCCATAACTACCGATATGGTTACGCTTACCGAGCAGGTTAAAAAATTCGCAACCGACAAAAAACTCGAAATCGAAACCCTGAAATTACAAGAAGAATACCGAAGAGACTACATCGGAAATGTTTCCCACGAACTAAAAACACCTCTTTTTACGGTTCAGGGATATTTATCTATACTCTTAGACGGAGGAATAAAAGATAAATCAATCCGAAAAAAGTACCTTGAAAGAGCCGAAAAGGGTGTTGAACGCCTTATCTATATTGTTCGAGATTTGGATATGATAACCAAGCTCGAAACCGGAAGCCTTGACCTTAATTACTCTGTATTTGATATTGTGGAGGTAGTACAAAATGCTTTTGACCTGCTCGAAATGAATGCCTCAAAAAAGAATATTATCCTTATGTTTGATATGAAATACGTGAATCCGGTTTACGTAAAAGCAGATAAGGATAAAATACAACAGGTTCTGACAAACCTTATTACAAATTCTATCAAATACGGAAAAGAAGACGGAACAACCGAAATCAGCATTGAGGAGCTTGTGGGAAAGAAAATTATTGTACGAGTGGTTGATAATGGAGAAGGAATCGCAAAGCAGCACATTCCCAGATTGTTCGAACGATTTTTCAGGGTTGAAAAAAGCAGAGCAAGAAAAGAAGGAGGTTCAGGACTCGGATTGGCGATCGTAAAACACATCATCGAAGCTCACGACGAAAAAATATTTGTAAAAAGCGAAGAAGGAAAAGGCTCGGAGTTTTCGTTTACTCTCGAAAAGCCATAAAAACATAAATCAAAAACAACTTAAAGATGAAAATGCTGAAGATAGGGGATAGAGCTCCTGAAAACTTAGGAACAGACCAAAGTGGAAAACAACACAAACTCTCAGACTACAAAGGCAAAAAGTTAGTGGTTTTCTTTTATCCCAGAGCGAGTACTCCGGGCTGTACGGCAGAAGCTTGTGATTTACGAGATAACTACCATAGGTTTTTAGCATCGGGTTATGAAGTTTTGGGAATCAGTGCAGACAGTGCTAAAAAACAAACTACATTCAAAGAAAAAAACCAACTGCCTTATTCGCTGATTGCCGATACAGAAAGAGAAGTAATTGAAGCATTCGGAGTTTGGGGCGAAAAAAAGTTTATGGGAAGAACTTTTGACGGAATTCACAGAACCACATTTATAATTAATGAGGAAGGATTTATAGAAGAGGTAATTACCAAAGTTAAAACCAAAGAACACGCTAAGCAGCTTTTAAAATAGCACACTTCGGAGGTTTGTACATACATTATATAGAGTTCAAAACAATAATTTGTTAAGGTTCTCCAAATTCGAATAAAACCAAATTCGAATTCGTTTCATTTAAATTCTAAATCGAAAAGGCTTTTTATACGTATTAATGATTATATTTGCCCTTAAAGTTTATTCTTTTTAAAAGACATATTTTGGTTTTGTCAAACAGCAAGATTGCTATCGAATTGATTATGAAAGAGAATCGGAGTAATCTTTCGAAGATTTAACAACCAAAAGAAACCGAATTAAAGATTATTTTTCAATACAGAGAAAAAAATTAAACAGTTTCTTGGTAAATGTGTTTTTTTTTAGTTATTTTTGAACGCTAATTTTCAGATAAAATTCTTTTACGCTATTGTAGATATTTGATTATTAAGCGTTTAGTGTTAGTGCTTAAGTAGGCAGAAATACTTATTTTATTGTGTTTTTTTATCCAAATCAAAACTATAGAAATTATGATTAGATGTTTTACTTTTTGTTTTATGTTGTTGCTGGGGGTCTTTTCCTCTGCACAAGACTTTGATGTCACAATAGGCATAACTCACGTAACCTGTTCGGAACAAGGGATGTTTACTTTCTCAGCCGAAGATTTAGATGAGAATCCTATTGCAGATGCTGATATGCAGTATCTTATTTATGATTTGCCTGATGAAAACCTTGTTGCGACCGTAACAGGTGGAAATTCTTATTCAGATCTTGCACCGGGAGAATATAAGATAGTGGCTGTGCATAGTGGCGATTTTGCAGGTGCAATAACTTATGAACCTTTATTGGTTGAAGATTTATGTTTCTTTGAAGTATTAACACATATAACTCATATATGTGGAACTGATGTTAATGGCTCGTTTACTTTCTCAGCTACAGACCCTGACGGAGCCCCTATTCCAAATGCTGATATGGAATATTATATTTATGAGTTGCCAAGTGAGACTCTTGTGGCTTCTGTAACAGGTGGAGATAATTCTTATTCGGCTCTTGCCGAAGGAGAATACAGAGTGGTAGCTATGCTTAATGGCGATCCTGCAACCTCTACAATTTATGAGCCTTTGGAAGTTAAAGAGTTGTGTTTTGATATACTTATAGATATAACTCACGCAATTTGTCCGGGTAATGGTGTATTCGCTTTCACTCCTATAGACCATCTGGGAAATCCTATTTCGAGTGCTAATATAGAATATCATATATATCAGTTGCCGGGAGAAACTCTTGTTGCTACTTTAACAGGTGGAATTGATACCTACTCCACGCTTGATGCGGGAGAATACAAAGTGGTAGCAATACAAAATGGTAATGTTGCAGAGGCAATGACTTATGAGCCTTTGGTGGTTGAAGATGAATATGTTTTGATTGATATTAATGCTGAATACACGGTTAAGTGTGGTAACGATGCCGAAATTACAGTAAATTTATTAGGAGGTTCATCAACAGATGCAGGAGTAATGTATAATCTTTTTGAGGTTAATTTGGCGGGAGATCCAATACCTGGAGGTTATACTGCCCCGCCTCAAACGAGCAATATTTTTAGCGACCTTCCTGATTTTACAGCCGGAGTTCCCGGAGTTCGAAGATTTACTGTGGTAGCAACTAACAGTTGTGGCGAATCAGATGCGTTTACGGTAAACATACAATATAATCCGCTACCTCCGGTAGATTTCCTCGATCAAGCCATATCTTTGAATGGTACAGACTGTACGGCTGGAGGATCTGTAATTATTCAGAATGCTTTGGCTGTACCCGTAAGTGCTTACCCGATTACAGTAACTTATACAATTATACCTCCTGCTTCATCAGGAGATGCTACTATTATTGATACGCAAACAATAACAACAGGGCCACCTCAGCTTGTTGTTGCACCAACAGTTCCGGTTCCATATTATCCGGGAGAGATATATTATTACAGTATTGAAGTAACTAATGCTTGTGGTGACCTTTGGGAATTTGCCTTAGAAAACCAGCCTGTGCTTATAGAGATGAATGCATGGTGGGGCTTTACACCCGATCAATGTTACGGGATTGATATTTTTGTAGAAAAATTTGTAGCAGGAGTAACCATTAATTTTATTGATTATCCAGACGGTTTTGACCCATACCCTCCGGGAGGTTTTAATCCGTATGATATGAATGCGAATCATCCTGATTTCACTCTTGATCCGCTTACCTTTACCAATTTTGACCCTATGTCGGGAGTGGCCAGAGTTACTTATGCAGCAGCTCCTTTGGGGACACCCGATGAAGATACTCCGAATGCTTATTTGGCTGGAGATTATTATGTTCAGATAATAAACGAATGCGAAGGAGTTGTAATTGCTACTTTTGATCTTTATTTTACTATTCCTGAACAAGTTTCGCCACCTCAAATGTCTACAAGTGCCTTACCTCCGTCTCTACCCCAATGTGACGCAATGGGTGCGATAGTTATAACTCACCAGATTAATTTGGTTCAGAATTTAGGAGATATGGGTCATGTATTCATGACTTATTTAGGTCCTGACGGGCCTCCTCCTGCTAATTGGGAGGACGATGTTGAGGTATGGGCATGGGAAGATATTTCTTTTGGTGTTCAAGATCTTTCATCGCCACTTATTTCTGATAATTATACTATGGCACAGCATCAATTTATAGTACCAGCCGGACAATATGGGTGGTATGGTGTTCGTGTGGTAGATGCTTGTGGTAATGAATTTTATGTAGCTGAGAAACTAGACCCTTATGTCGACCCAACGAATGCATATCTTGTAAGACAATCACCAAACATTTGCACTGACGCCGAAGGTTCTGTGGATTTTGTATCAATGTTATACCAACATGAAGGAGGACAGATAGGTCAGGCGTGGTTATTGGAAGCTCCACAAGATTTTAAAGATTTATGGGGCTTTACCGATGCTGATTTTCCAATAAATCTTATGGAGGATTTAGACGTGAACCCTGATGGACTAAATTTTGTAACGGTTCTTCCAATACCTAATCCGGGTGGTGACCCTAATCCGCTATTGCAATGGCATTTAGTTATGACAAACTTACCTCCGGGAGATTATCAATTTGAATTGTGGACGGTTTGTACTCCGGGAATATATGATGTAACTATATTAGGTAATGAGATGAGAAAAACAGAATTTGAACTTTATCCTCAATGTGGATCTTTCTGTTTCTGGTTTGATCATTATAACCAACCACCTCCTTCCCCAGATACTTCGCTTTACTGGGAATTCCTTGATACTTTTTCGTTAGAACGATATAATGAAGATACCGATACTTGGGAAACAGTAGTGCCTTTCCCAGATCCTTTTCAGACACCTTCACTTCTTCTACCTTCTGATAATCCGGAAGATATCAATTGTAGTCCGTTATTTGATAAAGTCGGAGCTTATAGAATTGTAAAGAGGTATTACAGGTATCAGGACGCAAATGCAGCTTTGCCTGCTGAGTGTCTTGAAGTTATTCACGAGTTCATATATGATGTAGAGCCTAAAATTCATAGTGTAGAAAATATTGCCTGTACAGATGGTGGAAGTGATATTATTATAGATGCAACAGGTGTAGGAACACTAACGTATGAAATACTACAAGGAGGGACACTTCTTTACGGACCTCAAGAAAGCAATGTATTTTCGGGTATCAATCTTGTTCCAGGAATTTATACCATTCGCGTTATAGGTTGTGGTATAGCCAGAACAGCAAACCTTACAGTTACTCCTCCGATTTCTATGGAAATAGTTGGAAATAATCTATGTGACGAGCAAGTAGGTTCGTTGTCTGTACAAGACTTTTCGTTCCTTACTTATGAATGGTTCCATATAGTTGATGGAGAAGAAGTATCAGTAGGTTTAGGACATGAGTTAGTATTTGATCCTTTTGATGCTGAAACACACGGAGGAGATTATATAGTCAAGATTACCTATACAGACAATCCGGAATCTTGTGCCAATCAGGAACTCGAATTTAATATTCCGGTAGAATTACCTAATGCAGGGGAAGGTGAAGAAGGAATTTATTGCCATCAAAATCAGGATATAGACTTATTCACTTTGCTTAGTGGTGATTATGATGAAGGCGGTACTTGGGAAGAAGTTGAAACATCGGGAGCTTTGCAAGGGAATATTTTTGAAACACAAGGCGTTGCGGTAGGAACTTACACCTTCAACTATGTTATTGAAACAGATTGTGCGGGAGGAGCAGAAGCTACTGTTACTGTTATTTTAGAAGAAATACCTCAGACTCCTCAGGTGGCAAGTTTTAATCCGGAATGTATAGGAGGCGATTTGACATTATCAATAGAAAATCCAAACGCTGCCTATACTTATGAGTGGACACTTCCTAACGGAAACACTTACGTAGGAGATACCGTTCCGCTTACAGCCCTTACAGAACAAGACGGAGGAGATTATACAGTGATTGCTACTTTGGGTGATTGTGAATCTGAATCTGCTTCGGTTACTGTGGTAGTAAAACCATTACCTGATTTTAACATTACAGGAAACACAGTTATTTGTTTAGGTCAATTTACTACGTTGTCTGTGGCAGGTACAAACTTCCAAAACTCAGAAGCAACATTCGAATGGACATTCCCTGGAGGAGAAACTTCTGCAGATGCGTCGGTAAGTGTTGATCAGATAGGAGATTATTCTGTAAAAGTAACTCTGAATGGTTGTGAAGATACCCGAATGGTTACTGTAACTGAAAAGACAGATTTACCGGTTGCTCAGTTAGACAAAGGTTGTACAGATAATCAGTTTGTATTGTGGGTAGTCAACACAGGAGACTTCCCTAATGCTATGTATGAGTGGACAGGGCCATCAGGTTTTGTAGAATCGAGTAGTATAGTAAATGTTACTGAGGCCGGACTATACGAAGTAACTATAACCGATGCAGATGGCTGTGTGGTTTATGCTGAAATTGATGTTCCGTCAACACATTGTTTTATCCCGAAAGGAATTTCACCTAATGATGGCAATGACTTAAATAATAATTTTGACTTGTCAAACCTCAATGTACAAGAGTTGCAGATTTTTAACCGCTACGGAAGAACGGTATATGAGGCAACAAATGGATATACCAACCAGTGGGAAGGTCAATCAAATGACAATAAATTATTACCGTCAGCGACCTATTATTATGTAGTAACTTTCGTGGACGGAAGTAAGAAAACAGGATGGGTGTATTTGAACAGAGGAGAATAATACAAGGTTAATTTATATATTTATTAAAATCAGCCAAGTCGAAAGACTTGGCTGATTTTTTATATTCTTAATTGTCAAAAAGTTTATAATAGACTATCTTAGTTATGCTTCTTATTATTATTTTTTATATTTACAATAAATTTTTTATAAAAATGAGTTTTAATATATCTTTTTAGTGTATCAATTATCAAACTAACAGGTTCTGATTTTACTATTGGTTAAGTATATGAGTCGTTGTTCTGATTAAAAATTATAGAAATTATGGTTAGATTTTGTACAGTTTATTTTTTACTGCTGATAAGTTTATTTTCGTATGGACAAGATTTTACTGTGGATATTCAGGTAACTCATGCTACTTGCCCGACCAACGGAATCTTTACCTTTGCTGCTTTTGACTCCAACGGAGATTCGATTTCGGATAATAATATGGAGTATCATATTTATAAACTCCCGAACCTGACAAATCCTATTACTCCTTCACAAGGAGCAAGCAATCCGTATTTATCGCTTTTACCCGGTGAGTATAGGGTAGTTGCCATCCGGAATGGGAATGCTTCAAATGCTCAGGTTTACGAACCTATATTAGTAGAAAATAACGGTTATGTAGAGATAGAAATCAATGCTGAATATACAGTACAATGTGGGAACGATGCAGAAATTACAGTTAATGTGTTGTCAGGAAATGTAGTTTCTTACGAATTGCTTTACGAGGTTATTCCTTATACCGACATTCCTATCCCGAATAGTTACAGTGCTCCACCACAAACAAGTAATGTGTTTAGTAACCTTCCTGCTTTTGGCAATGAGCCTTATGATGTTCCGGGAGTTCGTAGTTATGTGGTAGCAGCATCAGACAGTTGTGGTGAAGCGAGGTCGTTTACCGTGAATATCGTGTATAATCCTTTGTCTCCGATAAACATCTATAACTATTTTGAAGAACTTACCGGTGATGACTGCACTGAAGACGGTTTGGTTTATATTGAAAATAGAATACTTATACCTAATGATTACCCAAACCATCCTTATCCTCTTACCATAACTTATATAATTTATCCCCCGGATAGCTCCGGAGATGAACCTATTATTTATACTGAAACAATTGATGGGGAAACAATAGAAGATACTAATCAGGAATGGTTTGAAGGAGTTCTTTCTCCTAACGGGCCGGTACCATTTTATATTGGTGAAGTTTATTATTATGATTTAATTATCACTAATGCTTGTGGAACATCTTATTCTGTTCACCGACCTATAGATTTAACCATGAAAGCTTGGTGGGATTACACTAATACAGAATGTTATGGGATTGATATTTTTGTGGAGAATTTTGTAGGAAATATTATTGTTGATTTTATTGACTATCCTCAAGGATTCAATCCGAACGACTTAAACGAAAACCACTCTGTTTTTTCTTCTGAAACATTTACCACTCATGCAGAGGGAGTTGCTAAGATTACGTATGCTACTGCAGACCTCAAATGGGAAACAGACCCCGTAACAGGCAATCCTCTTCAGGGAGCTTATCTGGCAGGAGATTATATTATACAGATAACCAACGAATGCGAAGGAGAGGTGCTTTCAACTTTTGATCTTGGTATTACAATCCCTGAGGAGATAACTCTTTTTGAAGGTAAGATGGATTTGTTTGGACTCCCTCCTGTGTTGCCTGATTGCGAAGAGCGAGGTAGAGCTCTTTTATTGCCTCATGCAGTCAATCTGGCTGAGGTATATATGGTCAGCCTTCCCGATGCTCCACCTTCATTTATTACCGAGAACCAAATTATTCCTCCTCCCGAATCGGCATATCAGGATTATTTATCATATTGGGAAAGTATCGACTTGGCAGAATGGGAAAATATTTCGGTAGGCATCAGAGATTTCTCTTCGCCTCTTATCCCTAATGATTTAAGAATGTTGCAATACGATTTTCAGGGAGGTCCGGGTTGGTACGGTTTTAAAATCATTGATATTTGTGGCAATGTGTTTTATGTTGCTAAGTCAATGGTGGTTATTCCTAGTGAGGGAGGGACAATTATCGGGCAATCTCCTAACAGTTGTAATGAATGGCCAGGTTCTTTAGGTTTAGAGTTAGGTTTGTTTGAGCATCAAGGAGGTGTGATAGCAGAAGCTTGGTTGTTAGATGCTCCACAAGATTTTAAGGATTTTTACAATTATACCGATGCAGATTTTCCGATAGATTTAGCTGAGGATTTTGTTTTCTCTGTCGAAATAGCTAACCCGGAAGGAGAGCCGAATCCATTAATCAAATGGTACCTGATTATGGATAATTTACCTCCGGGAGATTATGAATTTGATATATTTTCGAATTGTAAATGGTCAAACGAAAAGATTACTGTGTTAGATTATCAACAAACCACAGATTTTGAGCTTTATGCACAATGCGGATCTTTCTGTTTTAAATTCAACCATACAGCTCCTTCCACACCTTGGTCTTATATGGATGCTTTTTCACTTGAATGGTATAATCCGAATACAGATCAATGGGAGGCTGTTATACCTTTTCCGGAAGACTATACAACCACACCATTACCTCCTTCTCCTTTCATACTTAATGATGAGATAAAATGTAATCCGTTGTTCAATAAGCCGGGAGCGTATAAGTTGCTTAAAAGGTATTACTCTTACGAAGAGAATAGTCAAAAACCCAAGGAATGTATCGAAGTTATTCAAGAATTTGAATATAGTGTAGTCCCTGCAATAAACAGCATAGAGAATATTGCTTGTGCAGACCAAGGAAGTATGCTTATTATAGATGCTGTTGGCTCGGGAGAACTTTCTTATTATATATGGCAAGGAACACCCGGGGCAGGAGGAACACTTCTGTATGGTCCTCAGCAAAGTAATATTTTTACAAATATTGACCTTGCACCCGGTAGCTATGAAGTTCAAGTTGAAGGTTGCGGGAATGCCGTAGTAACAGGGTTTAATATTTCAGAGCCCGAATCTCTTGTGGTAACAGGAAATAATCTCTGTGAAGGACAAACAGCAACTCTAACTGTACAGAACTTCTCATTTCTTACTTATGAGTGGTATCATATAATTGAAGAGGAAGAAATATTTGTAGGTTCAGGACATCAACTCGTGTTTGACCCTTTTGACCAAGAACTGCACGAAGGAGATTATATTGTGAAGATTACCTCTACAGACAATCCGGATTTTGTGTGCACACAATGGGAGTTGAGCTATACTTTGACAATGGAATTACCTTATTTTACTATTGAAGGAAATACGATTATTTGCCAAGACCAATACACTACATTGTATGTAGAAGGTACTAACTTCCAAAACTCAGAAGCAACTTTTGTATGGGAATTTCCGGACGGAGGAACTTCTGAAGGTTTGTCAGTAGAAGTCAATCAGATAGGAGAATACACTGTAACGGTTACTTTAGAAGGCTGTGGAAGTACCCGTTGGATTACGGTAACTGAAAAAACGGATACATCAATCGCTCAGTTAGATAAAGGATGTATTGACAACCGATTTGTTTTGTGGGTGGTCAATGCAGGAGATTTTCCCGATGCTGTATTTGAATGGACAGGTCCGTTAGGATTCTTAGAGTTTGATAATGTAGTAAATATTGTTGAAACAGGAACTTATCAGGTAAGTATAACGGACGCCGAAGGTTGTATAATTTTTGCCGAAATATATGTTCCATCAACCCATTGCTTAATTCCCAAAGGAATATCGCCTAATAACGATACAAAAAACGATAACTTCGATTTATCAAACCTTAATGTACAAGAATTACAGATTTTTAATCGTTACGGAAAAACCGTATATGAAGCAAAAAACGGATACACCAACGAGTGGTACGGACAAACCAATGACAACAAGTTGTTGCCATCAGCTACTTATTATTATTTGATAACTTTCTTAGACGGAAGCAAGAAAACAGGTTGGGTGTATTTAAGCAGAAAAGAATAACAAAACAGCATAAAGGTCTCTCCTGCAAAAGATCTTTGAACCTAAAATTCCTCGAGACTCTGCCTCGGGGCTTCCTGTTTTACCTCTCCTTTTGGAGAGGCAGAAACTGTTGCAAATAGTTTCTGGAGAGGTATAAAAAAAGCATAAAATTCTTTATTCTGCGGTAAAAAAAATTAAAACGGTTTTTTTGAGATAGCTTTCGAGCATTATAGTAGTTTTTTTAACTTTTTCCAACTTAGCCAAAAAGTCAATAGAAAAGAGTAACACAAAGAAATTTGCTAAAAAACTTTTTTTTTTAAAACCTGTAAAAAAGGTGTTAAAACTGAGTTAATTTATTGTGTGTGGTTTGCTAAAGTATTTATAAAAAATTACCTTTGGTGGCCTAAAAAATAGAATTTAGACCAAATTAGTTGTGGTTTATTTATTCTAAATTAAACTTATTTTTAACTCTTTAATTATTTTATTTATGAAAAAAATGACTTCTATCGGCTCCTTTGTGCACCGAACAGAAAAAACAAAACGGTGGCTTTGGTGGCTGACGTTTTGTGTAATGCTATTTGCAGGACAATCCTCTTTCGCTCAATGTGACATTGAAGTTAATGTTCAATGGCCGGGCTGTGGAGATGCTACTACCTGGCAGCTTTTGGATGGGGACGATACAGTTGTCCTAACGGGAGGTACCTACACGTGTGGTGGGTATAACGATACACAAACTACTTCATTTATTAATCCTCCTTATTCTTTGAAGGTTGTTATTACTAACTTCTGCGACAACGGTGCTATTTACTCTATATCAGTAGGAGGAGATGCTGATATTTCGGGGGAAGTTTCAGGTTGTTCACCTATTGATGAGACTATTCCTTTGATTGCAAGTGCTTGTCCTACGTGTCCTGCACCTTCGGGGTTATCAGCCGACATTCTTTCACTTACTCAAGCAGAGTTGTCTTGGTCAAGTAGTGGAAATGATTTTGATATAGAATGGGGGACACAAGGCTTCGCTTTAGGTACCGGTACTTCAGTAACAGGGTTTACGGCTACCTCTACAATCTTATCAGGTCTTACAGGGAATACACATTATCAGTTCTATGTACGTCAAAACTGTGGTGTTGATGGTTATAGTATTTGGGCAGGACCTTACACGTTCTATACAAGTTATTGTGAGGCCTCAACCCAGTGGGAGTGGGATTATATCTCATCATTCTCCACGACAGGAGGTATTATCAACATATCTAATAATAGTGGTGGTTTTTCTTACCCTAATGGTTATGGAGATTATACCACTATGTCTGCTTCCCACTTTGAAGATGGAGAAGTAAGTTTTACATTAACAACCAATAGTTATTTCGGGGTAAACATTTGGATAGACTGGAACAACAATTTGGTGTTCGAGGAATCCGAAAAAGTATATGCTTCAGGTTTTATGGGGAACGGTCCCTTTACAGGATCCTTTACTGTACCTGTCGGACAAGCCCTTGGAGATTATCGTATGAGGGTTCGTGGAAGCAATGATAATGATAACCCTTCTCCTTGTGGTACGATCAACTACGGAGAGACTGAGGATTATACCTTTACCGTAATTGAAACCCCAACCTGTTTACCTCCTACGGAATTAGGGGCTAATGTCAATTCACATACGGAAGCCGAATTGTATTGGACAAGTGACGGAACTTTGTTTGAAGTAGAGTACGGAATGCAAGGTTTTGATTTAGGAACCGGAACTTCTGTAACAGGAATCACAACCAACAATACAACCTTAACAGGACTTACGCCTAACACATATCATCAGTATTTTGTACGTCGTGATTGTGGAGATGGAGATTTAAGTCCTTGGACAGGACCTTATACGTTCTATACGAATTATTGTGAAGCACTAACGCAATGGCCTAGCCAGTGGGAAGCAATTCACTCGTTCACTACCACGGGAGGTATTACCAATATTTCAAATAATACAGGAGATAATTCTTATCCGAATGGCTATGGAGACCACACCGCTATGTCGGCTTCTCATTTTGAAACAGGAGAAGTTGACTTCACAGTTGATACCGGTAATCTTTGGGCTGTAGTAAGTATTTGGATTGACTGGAACAACAATATGGTTTTTGAAGAATCCGAACAAGTATATATTTCCGGAGATTTTACAATGCAAGGGCCATTCACGGGAACATTTACTGTACCTGTCGGACAGGCGGTCGGAGATTATAGAGTTAGGGTTCGGGCATCTAATAACGGAGGTATTTTGCCTTGTGGTATGATTAATTACGGAGAAACCGAAGACTATACCTTTACGGTAATTGAAACACCAACGTGTATGCCTCCAACACAGTTGGGAGCTAACATCAATTCATTTACCGAAGCAGAGTTGTATTGGACAAGTGATGGTACTTTGTTTGAAGTAGAATACGGAATGCAAGGTTTTGATTTAGGCACCGGAACTTCTGTGACAGGAATCACTACCAACGATACAACAGTATCTGGACTTACACAAAACACGTATTATCATTATTATGTGCGTCGCGATTGTGGAGATGGAGATTTAAGCCCTTGGACAGGGCCTTATACGTTCTACACCAATTACTGTGAAACTTCTTCTACATATACAGGAGATCTAATTACTTCTTTTGCTACTTCTGGAGGTATTACCAATATCTCGAATCCTACCGGAACTGTTGCACCTCCGAATAACTATGGAGATTTTACTGCTATGTCTGTTTCTCATTTTGAAACAGGAGAGGTTGAAATTTCAATAACTACTAACACTTTTCAGGGA
>Ga0265293_10003472_pt1 | contig 29247 bp, 27 predicted proteins | sample Munlanlewell138R_FD_192505 | JGI IMG/M metagenome (GOLD analysis project Ga0265293, IMG submission 192505) | Leachate microbial communities from a municipal landfill in Southern Ontario, Canada - Leachate well 138R | ecosystem: Engineered > Solid waste > Landfill > Unclassified | place: Canada... | reverse complement strand
AGTAATATCAATGTTTTTCTCATTTTCCTTCATAACCGTATTTACTTGAGAAATTAGTCGATTTATATTTTTCAAAATCAATATCAGATAGGTTAAAGCACCAATTCCAAGTAGGAAAAGTATTAGCTTAAACAAATCTTGAACTGTAAGAGCAGCACCCATAACATAGTCCCCCTTTAATAAGAGTTGTTTTCATCTTTGTTTTCTTCTTCATCCTCTACAAACTCTTCTATTTTTTCTTGGATTTCCTCTTTTAGTTCTTCTATTTCTTCCTCCATATCATCTACTAATTCATTTTTCTTTTCTTTTATTCCATCATATACTTGTTTAATCTCTGTTTTAACCTTTTCTTGGAACTCCCTTGCAACTTCTAATTGTTCGTTAACAGTTTCTTTAATGTTCTCAGATACTTCCTTTGTCTTATCAGCAATATCTTTTCTAGTTTCCTTACCTGATTTAGGAGCAAACAATAAACCTGCCAATGCACCTATTGCAGATCCCACGGCAGTACCTACAGCCACATTTTTAGCAGCTTCTACTTTTTTTTCTTTCTCTGCTTTTTTTCTTTTTCCTTCCAAATACTTATTTATCATCTTACTCTCCCCTTTTCTAAATTTCTTGTTTTCATATTTGTCTTTTACCCCAAAAGTTATTTTATAATCAAAATACGCTGATGTACTATAGATAAAATTAAAATTTTTCTTTCAGAATCTTTTGTAATTCTGTTGCTTGATACCCACATTCTTCTGCGAACCTTTTAAACAAATCGGCTATTTCACTGTCATTTAGTTTTTTTGAATGTACTTCATAGTCTCTCACCATCTCTTGAGAATCTAATATCATCTTTTTTAGAACTTCTTTTGTAGTTAATTCCATACTAATCCCTCCCTGTAAAATTATATTCTCCTTAATAATTGTCTCACATTCCCTCTTATTTTATACTTTTAGAATAAATATTTTATTTATCATTTTAAAATATTGTAATTTCCTTTATAATAAATAATAGACTAAATATTTTGAGTGTCGAAGTTTTTATATCAAAATATCTATAAAAGGAGATAACAGACAGTATGAAAGCTTTTCTTACTTTAAAAGACTTTTTTTCTAAGCATAAATGGAATTATATATTTGGTGTGGTCTGGCTTTTAATAATTGATTCGGTTCAACTATTAGTTCCTCAAATTTATAGAGGATTAACAAATGATTTTGACAATAATTTGTTGGATAATAAAGGTATTTCAAAATATGTATTTCTAATAGTATTAACTGGGGTTGTCATAGGAGTGGGAAGATATTTCTGGAGAATATATATATTAGGTACCTCCAGAGAACTTGAATATCACTTAAGAAAAATAATATTTAATCATTTATTAACACTTTCACCTAATTATTATAATACCCATAAAACTGGTGACTTAATGGCCCATGCCACCAATGATGTAAATGCTGTAAGAATGGCAATAGGGCAAGGTACCATAATGATTGTGGACTCTGGATTCATGATAATTCTATCTCTGATTATGATGATAAAAACTACTAATATTAAACTAACTGCCATAGCCTTATTTACTTTACCATTTATTATTATTGTGGTCAGTAGATTTGGAAAAATAATCCATAATAGATTTAAGATAGTTCAGGAATCTTTCTCTAACCTTACAGATACAACACAAGAAAGTTTTTCTGGTATAAGGGTGGTAAAGTCATTTGTACAGGAAGAGTTAACCCTTAACAAATTTACAGAAGTAAATAAGGATAATCTAAAAAAGAATTTAGATTTAGTATTGGTTTCAGGTACATTTCATCCTTTTATCCAGTTTATTTCTTCTATTAGTTTTCTTCTAGTAATTTTGTATGGTGGTAAAGAAGTGATTTTAAATAAAATTTCTCTAGGTGACTTTATTGCTTTCAACTTTTATCTAGGGCTTTTAATATGGCCAATGATGGCCTTAGGATGGGTCATTAATGTTTTGCAAAGAGGTGCTGCATCTATGGATAGAATTAACTCTATTTTAGATGAAAAACCAGACATAACAAATATATCAAATCCTAAGGAACTTAAAGAAATTAGAGGAAAAGTCCAGTTTAAAAATGTCAGCTTTAAGTATCCAGGAAGTGAAGCATATGCCCTTAAAGATATAAGTTTTACTATAGAGCAAGGAAAATCTTTGGCCATAGTTGGTAGAACAGGTAGTGGCAAAACCACAATAGTCAACTTATTCCTTAGACTTTATGACATTGAAGAGGGAAAGATTTTATTTGATAATATAGATATCAAAACTCTTTCCCTAAAATCCCTTAGAGAAAACATAGGATATGTCCCACAGGACAACTTCCTTTTTTCCACCTCCATTGAGGAAAATATAGGATTTGGTTTTGATGAGCCTATTCCACTCAATAAGATTGAAAATGCAGCTAATCTGGCAGAGGTATATGATAATATAATGGAATTTCCCCATAAGTTTCAAACCATTTTAGGTGAAAGAGGGGTTACTCTATCTGGAGGTCAGAAACAAAGGACTTCCATTGCCCGTGCCATTGTCAAAAAACCTGCTATCCTTATCTTAGACGATAGTTTGTCAAGTGTTGATACTGAAACAGAAGAAAAAATTCTTAAAAACCTAAACTCTATAATGAATTCAAGAACTACAATTATAATTAGCCATAGAATATCTACAGTTAAGGATTGTGATGAAATAATATTCTTAGACAATGGTAAAATCATTGAAAGAGGAACCCATGAGGAACTATTGACTACCAATGGTATGTATAAAGATTTATATGAAAAGCAACTCTTAGAAGAAAAAATAACAAATATTTAGGAGGGAGAGCAATGAGCAAAGAATATCAAGATGATGAAATAATGGGAAAAGCCTATGATGCAAAGTTAATGAAACGACTACTAAAATATGCAAAGCCTTATTTTCTATACCTCCTATTAGCAATTGTTATGATGATTATAATCACTGGTCTAGAGCTACTCCGACCTTATCTTCTTAAAGTTACAATAGATGAGTATATAACTGGCTATAAAAAAACAATGTATGAAATGGAAATAGATGCTCCTTATGATGGTGTTACATTAAGTGGTAAAAAATATGTTAGAATCAGCTCTATTGATAAAAATGAACAGAGTGATTTAAATTCCTACCCTATGGTAAATATTATACAAGAAGACGGTAATTACTATATTGGAGATCATAAAAATTTAAAAATAGAAAATAGAACTCTCTTAAGTAATGAAGATTATTTAAAGTTTAGAGAAGAAGACATTAAAGGTATTAATAGGATATCTATCATATTTCTAGGTGCAATCATCTTAGCCTTTATATTTAACTACCTGCAAGTATTAATTCTTAATTATACATCACAAAAAATTGTGTTTAATATAAGGCAAGAAATATTCTCTCATATTCAAAGTCTATCAATTGCTTACTTTGATAAAAATCCTATCGGAAGACTAGTTACTAGAGTAACAAATGATACGGAAACTCTAAATGAGATGTATACATCTGTATTGGTAAATCTATTTAAAGACTTTTTTATTCTTATAGGTATAGTATTTGTAATGATTAAGATGGATTTTACCTTAGCTTTATTTTCTTTTTCATGGCTTCCCTTAATATTGGTAGCCTCAATAATATTTAGGAAAAAGATTAGAGTAATTTATAGATTAGGCAGAGCACAGCTTGCAAAAATTAACTCTACTCTAAATGAAAATATTACTGGAATGAAAATTATACAAATTTTTAAAAAAGAAAATAAGATTGCAAAACAATTCGATGAAATCAATAAAGAGTATTTAAAAACTTCAAAAAAAGAGATTTCCTTGTTTGCTGTTTTTAGACCATCCATTGAGGTAATTCGTTCCTTAGGTATAGCTACCATCATATATTATGGGGGTGGGCAAGTCATTTCAAATACTATTGAATTTGGTGTATTATATGCTTTTATTGATTATATTCAAAGATTTTTTGATCCAATTCTGGATTTAACAGAGAAATATAACATACTTCAATCTGCCATGGCATCTAGTGAAAGGATTTTTACTATTTTAGATGACAATACTATGATTCCAAACACACAAAACCCTGTTGTTAATTATGACATTAAGGGCAAAATTGAATTCAAAAATGTGTGGTTTGCTTATGACAATGAAAATTGGGTACTAAGAGATATTAGCTTTACTATAAATCCAGGAGAAACAATTGCCTTTGTTGGAGCAACTGGTGCTGGTAAGTCCTCCATAATAAACTTAATAACTAGATTTTATGATATACAGCGGGGAGAAATATTAATTGATGATATTAATATTAAGGACTATGACAAATTTCAACTCAGAAAAAACATAGGTGTAGTATTACAGGATGTGTTTTTATTTACTGGAACCATAGAAGAAAATATTCGTTTAAACAATTTAGATATTTCCAATGATAAAATAGTTGAGGTATCAAAATATGTAAATGCAGATAGTTTTATAAATAAATTACCACATAAGTATAAGGAGCCAGTTATGGAAAGGGGTTCAACATTATCATCTGGCGAAAGACAGCTTCTTGCCTTTGCTAGAACCTTAGCCTTCGATCCTAAAATATTGATTTTAGATGAAGCTACTTCCAGTATTGATACTGAAACAGAACTACTAATTCAAGATGCCTTAGAAAAATTGATTCAAGGTAGAACAACCATCGCTGTAGCCCATAGATTATCAACTATTCAACATGCAGACAAAATCATTGTCTTAAGTAAAGGAGTCATTAAAGAATTAGGAAATCATCAAGAATTGCTGGCCAAGGAAGGAATGTACTACAGTTTATATAAACTTCAGTATAAGGAAGCCTTTACTGAATAATCCTTTACTATTTCATGATTATCAAGTAAAATGTTCTGGACAATATTTTTTTAGGAGTGTTTATAGAATGTATGATTTTCATCTTCACAGTGAGTATTCTATCGATTCAAAAACATCTATGGAAGACATGGTTTTAGGAGCTATTAAAAATAATATGAAAAGTATCTGTTTTACTGATCATGTAGACTTTGACTCCACATCTCAAAGAATTGATTTTGTCTTTAGAGTTTCTGATTACTTTAGAAATATTAAACAAGTAAAATATAAATATATGAACCAAATCGAGATATTAGCTGGTGTAGAAATAGGAATCCAGCCCCATCTATTTGAAAAATATGAAAGATTTGTTGAAGACAATGCTTTCGATTTTGTATTGATGTCAATTCACTCTGTAAATAAACTAGATATCCATGCAGATGGCTTTACAATTGGTATAAATCCCTTGGATGCCATAGATCAATATTATAGTGACATGCAATTATGTGTGAAAAACTTTAGTAATTTTGATGTTTTAGGTCACTTAGATTATATTGATAGATATTTTAAAGATTACTCTACTATCCCAAAGTTTGATGAATACTATCATCTAGTTGCTGATGTATTAAGGTTACTCATTGACAATGGAAAAGGTATTGAAATAAACACTGCTGGTTTAAGATACGGTTTAGGATATTTTCATCCTAAAATGCAGATTTTAAAGCTCTACAAGGAACTAGGCGGTGAAATAATTACCATAGGCTCAGATTCCCATAGCCCTGAAAACATAGGTTATGAATACAAAAATGTGGAAAAAATCTTAAGAGACCTGGGCTTTAAATACATTTATATATTTAAAGAAAGAAAAAAATTCCCTATAAACATCACTTAAAAAAAATCCTCTTAAGCCTAAACTTAAGAGGATTTTTTTATTCCCGCAATGCCGTCAACAAATCTAATTCACACCCGCCTCATTAAAGGGGGGTTTCTTGTTACCATTTTTTAACTTCCTCTCTTGGGAGGCTTGTTATGGAATGGTAAACTCAGACTCCCATGTCTGTTATGTCGGTTGAATTATCAAAGGCAACGCACATCGCAGAAAGATTTCTAATCATATTATACAACTTTTTCTGTATTTTTTCAAGGGAACTGGATAGTTTATTGTTTTTATGCTTTACAAATCAACTTATTAATTTCTTCTTCATTTAAAACTTCTTTTTCCATAAGATTTTCTGCTAGTGTCTTTAAAAGTAAATTATTGTTTTTTAGTAAATTAATAGTATCTAAATATAGGCTATCTAATATCTCCTTTGCTCTCTTTAATAACATACCTTCTCCACCAATATTTCTATTAGATATGATATTATAGTTTACAAGCCCTACTTCCTCATCCATACCTAACATTCCAATCATAGATAAAGTTATATCTGTAGCCTTTTCTAAATCAGATGATGCACCTGTTGTTAATCCTTCTCTTCCATAAATTATTTCTTCTGCTGCTCTTCCTCCCAATGCTACCATAACACTTGATAACAAATCTTTCTTTGTTTGATACATCTTATCAGGAGGTATGTTTAGGCTAAAGCCCCCCATTCCCTTTGTACTAGGTATTATACTTACCTTTGTAACTCTATTTTCCTTAGCTATTAGTTTTGCAACCAAAGCATGTCCAGCCTCATGATATGCAGTTATTTCCTTATCTCTTTGATTGATACCTGATCTATCTTTTTTCTCATCTCCAACCAAGACTGAGTAATAGGCTTTATCAATGTGTTCCATATTAATCTCTTTAGCCTTTTCCTTCACAGCTATAATAGCAGATTCATTCATTAAATTTTCAAGCTTTGCTCCGCTAAAGTAAACTGTTTCTAAAGCCACCTTTTTTAAGTCTACATTTTGGGATATAGGTTTATTTCTGCTATGAAGTCTAAGTATTTCATATCTTCCATTAACATCTGGTAGAGATACTTCCACTTGACGATCAAACCTTCCAGGTCTAAGTAGTGCTTCATCTAAAATATCTATTCTGTTAGTTGCTGCTACCACAATTATGCCCTCATTATCATTAAAACCTGACATTTCCGTTAATAAAGCGTTCAAAGTCCTATCTCCTTCTTCACTGCCTGAAGGATTATCTCCAGATTTTCTTTTCTTTCCAAGGGAATCTATCTCATCTATAAAGATAACAGACTTTCCAGCTTCCTTAGCCTTTTTAAACAATTCTCTAATACGACTGGCTCCAAGTCCTGCATAGACCTGCACAAAATCTGAACCAGATACAGCGTAAAATGGCACACCTGCTTCCCCAGCCATAGCCTTAGCTAACAGTGTTTTTCCTGTACCTGGTGAACCATATAATAGGACTCCCCTTGGTAATCTTGCACCAAATTTATTGTAAACTTCTGGGTTTTTAATGAAATCTACTAAGTCTATTAAAGATTCTTTAGCCTCTTCATTGCCAGCAACATCCCTGAATTTTATTTGCTTAGAAGAATCTACTGTATCCATCTTTGACATATTTGACATTTCCTTTTCAGCCTGTTTAGACATATTTCTATTTAGGTAAAATGTCATAATTCCAATTAACAAAACTAATAAAGTCATAGGTATAGCCTGATTTAGAGTACCTTCCTTTTCTACTACCTTTATATTATATAGCAGTAACTCTTCTTTAAAATTTTCTGTTCTAGGATTATCTGTCATAGCGACTTTACCATTTGTAAGTATTATTTTAACCTTTCCACTATTAGACAACTCTACTTCCTTTACCAATCCTTTTTCCATATGAGTCAAAAACAAGGTATAAGGTATTTCTTCTAGCTTGTTTTTAGTATTTATATAATATAATCCCGTAGATAATATGGCTATAGAAATAGTTACCAATATAATAATTTTGATTTTATTATTTATTACCATTTTAAACCTCCTTTGGTTTACATAATATCTATTAGATTATAACATCATATTCTAGGGATGTCCAATTCCTAGATTTGTTAATTAAGGTTTAAATAAGAAAAAAGGGATCTCATAAAAAACAGATCCCTTTTGTTATTTATCCTTATTTAAAATTTCTAATATTTTATTTAACTTATTGTTTTGTTCTTCACTTAACATAGGCCTAATGCTTTCAAGCTTTTCAAATATGCGTTCATATTCTTCTTCGCTTATCTTATCTTCCATCTCATTGTTCACCTTTATTATCTCTACAAATATATCTTCCTCTGACTTATCTTTATACTTTTCTGCAAAACTTTCAATTGAAGAAATATCTAATTCATTGGGTTCATACTTAACCACATTGTTAATAATATCATGGATATCATTATCTTTCATTTCCTATCCCCTCCTCTTATATGATAATTTATGATGTTTATAAAGAATATATTACTAATTTAAAATGCAACTATTATTTTGAACTTGCATATAATAAATATTATATCTATAGGTGGGATAAATAATGGATAATGATTTATTAAAATTAATCATCGTTTTACTGATAGGAAAGAGTAAAAAAGATGAACTTACTATAATAAAATCAGTAAGCAATTTTATAAGTACTATGGAAATAAATCAAAAATATACTTTAGAAAAAATCAGGATTATAAAAAAAATAGGCCCCTATCTTCCTGAAGATTACATACCTTTGATAAATAAATCCATATTATTGACAGAAGGCATCATAAAAATCAATGAACTAAATATATTGATTAATAATAATGATGATTATTCTTATATTAAAGGTCCTATTACTATATCTAGTAACAAAGATAGAGTTAGTAAGATAATCAATATATTGCAAAAAGAAGTTCCAAAATCAGAGATAAAGGATTTAGGGTTTATAATGGATATAATAATAAATATGGATAATTACAAAAAGATGCTAAATATATTGAGTTCAGTAACAAATAATCAAGATGCAACAAATGACCCTACCCAATTAATGAATATTTTCACTTCTTTGATGAATTCTAATGGCGAAAAAGACAATGATAAGCTAAAGGAAATGACTAAAATCATGGAGATAATTAAAACATTAAATACTTCTAAAACTCAAACACCTAAAGAAAAGTCTAAGGATAATAAAAACATTGAAATAATTGAAAAACCATCTAAAGAATAAGTACTACTTATTCTTTAGATGGTTAATTAATATATTTATGTCCTTAGGCAATGGCGCCAAAAATTCTATGGGCTCTTTTGTTCTAGGATGCTTTGCTTTTAAATAATAAGAATGAAGGGCTTGCCTATGTATATAGGGGTTTTCTTTTCCATAAAGAGTATCACCTATTATTGGATGACCTAAATGAGCTAGATGAACTCTAATCTGATGGGATCTGCCAGTAAATATTTGAACATCAAGCAATGTACTATCTTCATATCTTTCAATTACATTGTATTTTGTCAATGCCTCTTGACCCTTTTCAGTAACCACTTTTATAATACTTTTATCTTCTTCACGACCAATTGGAAGATCTATATAATCTCCATCCTTTTTCATCACTCCAGACACTAGGGCCTGATACTTTTTTTCTACCATATTATTTTCAAATTGTAATGCCATCTGTTGATGTGCAAAAGGATTTTTTGCAACAATCAATACACCACTAGTATCCATATCCAGCCTATTAACAAACCTAATTTTCTTTTTAATTCCCTTTTTCTTAAAATAATATGCTATTCCATTAGATAAAGTATTCTCAAAATGGGATTTTGTTGGATGTACAACAATATTGGGTTCTTTGTTTATAATCAAAAGATCATGATCTTCATATATTATATCTATTTCAATTTCTTGTGGTAAAGTGTTTTCATCTTCATCTTCCATAACAATAGATACTATATCTCCTTTCTCAAGGATCAACCCTTTTCTCTTAAATCTACTATTTATATAGATTTTCTTTTCTTTATACAATTTTCTAAACAATCTTCCTGATATATCCTTATAAGATAAAAACTCCTCTAAGTCAAAATTTTCGTTATCTACTTTAAACACCACTACACTTTCATTTTCTTCAAATAAATTCATAATTTCCTCCAATTTCTTGTGTTTTTATTATATAATATAGATAAACTAATTATATCAAATTATGTTATATTTTAAAGGGTAAAACTATTTAGGGGGGAAAGTTGTGGGTTCTACAAAGAATAGGGTAATAAATATCATTTCAAACTATAATTTTGAATCTAAAAAAACATCTCATCTTTTGTCGGAAAAACTTAGGGCAAAGGGTTTCTATATACCGGAAAAATATGGAGATGACGCAGAACTCAATATTTGCATAGGTGGTGATGGAGCTTTTTTAAGGGCAATTCATCGCAACAAATTTCCAAATATCCCCTTTGTAGGTATAAATACTGGTCACTTAGGTTTTTTTCAGGAGATTTTACCTGAGAATATTGATGAACTTATTGAAAAATATTTAAATAAAGATTATATTATTGAAGAAATTTCATTGGTTCATGCAGAAATCCATACTAAAAGTAAGACCTTTCAACTGACAGGTGTCAATGAAATAGTGATTAAAGGTACTAAGTCTAAGGTAGTCCATTTAGAAATATTTATAGATGGAAATCATTTAGAAAGATTTAGTGGTGATGGAGTTATAATTTCAACTCCCGTTGGTAGTACAGCTTATAATTTCTCCAGTGGTGGAAGTATTATATATCCATCTTTGAAAACACTGCAGCTCACCCCCTTATCTCCCATAAGTTCAAAGGCATATAGATCTCTACCCAATAGTGCAGTAATACCTGGTGATATAGTCATTTCTATTAAACCTGAAACTAGATACGAGAATTCTATATTAGTAATAAATGATGGAATTGAGTTTAAATACAATGACATTATTGGAATTGATTTAAAATTATCTCATAAAACCATCAAAAAACTGAACTTTGATAAAGATACTTATTGGAACAATCTTAAGAGTAAATTCCTATAAAAATTGACCCATATATGGGTCAATTTTTATATTTATATCTGATTATATTAACTTATCCATCTCATCAACCAATTTCTTAAATAGCTCCATAGCTTTGTTTACTGGTTCTTCAGTAGTCATATCTACTCCTGCTGTTTTTAATACATTTATTGGATAGTCTGAGCTTCCACTCTTTAAAAAGTCTACATACCTATCAACAGCAGGTGTACCTTCCTTCAATATTTGTTGAGACAATGCCACTGCTGCTGAAAATCCAGTAGCATATTGGAAAACATAATAATTGTAGTAGAAATGAGGTATTCTTGCCCACTCCATTCCTATTTCATCATCAACCACGACACTTGGTCCATAATAAAGCTCATTTATTTTTTTATATGCTTCGCACAGATAATCTGCTGTTAAAGCTCCACCATTTTCAAGATATTCATTGATCATCTTTTCAAATTCTGCAAACATAGTTTGTCTAAATACTGTGGTTCTAAAACTTTCTAGATAGTGATTTAGCAAGTATAGTTTTTCATTTTTGTCTTTTACATTATTTAACATATGATCCATAAGCAGGGCTTCATTTGCAGTAGATGCCACTTCTGCAACAAATATAGAATAATTTCCATAAACATAGGGTTGATTTTTTCTTGTAAAATAACTATGGATAGAATGACCCATTTCATGGGCTACAGTAAACACATTATCTAAAGTATCATGGTAGTTTAGTAGTATAAATGGTTTAGAATCATAAGAACCACTTGAATAGGCTCCAGATCTTTTACCCCTATTCTCATATACATCTATCCATCCTGAATTAAATCCTTCATCTACTACAGCCATATACTCTTTACCTAATGGATTAAGGGCCTTTCTTATTATCTCTACTCCTTCTTCATAGGATATACTTAAATCTACATCTCTAACTATTGGAGTATATAAATCATACATATGAAGCTCCTCTACACCTAATGCTCTTTTTCTAATATCCATATACTTATACATACTGTCTAAATTATTGTGAATAGAGTTTATCAAATTGTCATATACAGAAAGTGGTATATTGTTTTGGTCTAAAGATGCTTCTCTACTTGATTTATAGTTTCTAATGTTTGAATTAAATATATTCTTTTTTAAGTCTCCACTAAGGGAAGCTGCAAAAGTATTCTTAAATCCCTTGTAAGTATGGTATAATCCTTCAAAAGCAGCTTTTCTCACATCCCTATTCTTTGATTCCATTAGAGGTATAAAATTGCCATGGGTGATCTCCACATCTTTTCCATCCTCATTCTTTATCGTAGGAAACTTTAAATCAGCATTGTTTAACATGGAGAAAATCTTTTGTGGTGAGTTGGCTACTTCACCCATTTGGGCCAAGATAGACTCTTCTCTAGCAGATAGTACATGATCTTTTTGTCTCCTTATATCATCAATATATTGCTTATATAGGTTTAACTCCTTGATTTCTTCAAAGTACTTATCTAAAGTAGCAGGGTCTATGGTGAGTATTTCTGGTACAACAAAAGAAGTTTTTTCCTCTACCTCCACATAGAGACTTAATCCTTTATCTGCCAGTTCCTGGGATTTGCCATCTCTAGTATCCTCATCTAATTTCATATGGGTGTATACATATAAATTTTCTGTAATTCTATATAGCTCATCTTTGTCCCTTAGAGTATTGTAAAAGTATTGGCTACTAGATATTACTTTACCCTTATAGGCTTCAAAATTTTTAGCCATTTCCTTTGCCCTTTTATAGTCATCTTCCCATTGTAAGGTATCAACATACATAGACTCTAAATCCCACTTATTATCCTTTGGAACATCCTTTCTTTCTAGTACTTCTACTTTGTTTGTCATTTTACTTTCCTCCCTTAATCATTAATATTATTTATTACATAAAGCATAATATCCCTAGCAATAGGTGCGGCAGTCTTGCCTCCTGTGGAGCCTTCCTCCTCTAATACTACTGCAACTGCTACTTTAGGATTATCTGCAGGAGCAAATCCCACAAACCATGCATGGTTTTTCCCTGAAGAATTCTCAGCTGTACCAGTTTTTCCAGCAACCTTTACATTTTTTATTCTTGCATTAGTTCCAGTTCCAGACCTTATGACTTCAACCATCATATCCTTAATCTCATTTGCTCTAATAATATCTACTCCTTGAGCTAAGATTTCAGTTGAATTAGTTTTCAATACCTTGCCATCCTTAGAAATTATTTCCTTAACAAGAATTGGCTTTACAACCTGGCCTCCATTTCCTAGGGCAGAGCCTATTAAAGCCATATTTAGTGGAGTAACTAATACCTTCCCTTGACCTATTGCTGAAGCAGCAATCTCTGTTTTCCCTAAGTTTTCTCTGTATGGAAACTGAGAGCTTTTAGTAGGAAGGTCAAAGGGAATTTTGCTATTTATCATAAACCTATCTGCAACAGTTCCTATCTTGTCTTTACCTATTTGAATAGCCTTTTCTGTGAAATAGGTGTTGCAAGACTTTGTTAAAGCTTCCTTTAAATCAATTTGTCCATGGACATTTTCTCCATAATCTTTAAAGATATATCCACCTATATTGGCACTTCCTACACAGTCATAACTTTCATCTAACCCTACCGTTTCTAAGGCGGCAATAGCTGTTATAAGTTTAAATGTTGAGCCTGGTGGATATAGACCTTGAGTAGCTCGATTCAGAAGAGGACTATTAGGATTTTCTGATATTTCCTTCCAATCTTCCTTGAGATTTGAAACATCAAAATCTGGAATACTAACCATGGCATATATTTCTCCTGAATTAGGATTCATAGCCACTATAGACCCTTTCTTCCCCTTTAATAGTGATCTCACTTTAGATTGTAGTTCATGATCTACGGTGAGTTTAATAGTATTACCCTCTGTGGTTGGTGCTACTAAGTTTTTTATTTCATTTATTGCTGCATTTTCATTTATATTTAACAACGCATTATTGTACTGCAGCTCTAGTCCTGACTTCCCATACTCCCTATAACTATATCCTATTACATGGCTATAGAGCCTACCATATAAGTAATTCCTTATATATCCATTACCCTTTTTTTCGCTATATACTAAGGTTTTCCCATTTCTATCTAGTATAGAACCCCTTAGTATTGATTCCTCATTAATCCATAGTCTCTTGTTATAGCTATTATTTTTTAGGGTTTCTCCTTGGAAAATCTGTATATAAGAAATATATACTATTAAACTTACAAAACAACTACAAAAAACTATCAGTGCCAAAATAATTCTTTTAATCTCTTTGCTCATCTTGTACCCTCCTTAAACTTATTTCTTCGGAAGATACCTGTAATATTCCAAGGGCAATAAAACTTGATAAAATAGAACTACCTCCATAACTAATAAAGGGCAAAGTTATACCTGTTAAAGGAATCATCTTTAGTACACCACCCAAAATAATAAGGGATTGGACACCAAACAATATACTAATACCCAGTGCAAGAATTCTAAAAAATGTTTCTTCCTGAGATATTGCTATCTTAAATCCCCTATATACTAAAATCATATACAACATTATTATTCCAATTCCAGTAAAAATCCCCATTTCCTCACAAATAGCTGAAAATATAAAATCCGTATATACTTCTGGTATAAAATAAGGATGACCTAGTCCCAACCCCTTCCCAAAAAAACCACCTTCAGCAATAGCAAACAAAGACTGAGTTATTTGATATCCTTGTCTATCTATGTATTTCCATGGATTAATCCATGCTTGAAATCTTATCTTTACATGGTCAAACATTGTATATCCTATTATTCCTCCTATTATTAGTAGTCCAATATTATAAATAATTAATTTCCTATCCTCTTCATAAATAAATTGAATAGAAATAAATATTAAATAAAAAATCATGGCCATCCCTAAGTCTCTTTGTAAAAATAATAATAGGATGAAAGAGTAAATAACTCCCATTAGATAGTAGGATGCGTTCTTGATTTCTTTCCATTTAGAAATATTAGCATAATATGAACTTAGAATGAAAACAATCAGCAATTTTGTAATTTCAGCAGGTTGAAAAGAAAAATTTCCTAAATTTATCCAGTTAATAGCTCCTTTTTTTCTACTTCCCAATATAAAAGTCATGAAAAAAAGAATATAGGATGCTCCCACATATAGATAAATCCAATTTTGCCAACCTTTAATATACTTTACAAAAAAATAAGTCATAAAAAACAATAATATTCCCATAGATAGCCATATCAATTGTTTGATACCCAAACCTTCATCAATTCTGTATATCATTATGGTGCCTATTGATATTAACATGGTAACTATTAAAAATATATAATTGTCTCCAGATGAAATCTTAATTAATAAATAATTTGATAATGATATTATGAGTATTAGCCCTATACCTGTCATTATGGTAAACCTATCAACTCTTGTATTTTGATAGACAAATAATAGGAATAGGGATAAAACTTCAAATATAAATAGTAGACTTCGGGGAGATTTTCCCCTGATTGCTTTATTAAACATAGTACTCTCCTACTCTCTACTTACAAATAAAAATTCTATTTTTCCAACTCTAATTATATCTCCATCTTTTAACTTCATTACATCAAAAATTCTCTCTCCATTTAAATAAGTTCCATTAGCACTATTTAAATCCTCAAGATAGTATTCTTCTTCATCTTCTATTATTTGAAAATGCTCCTTTGAAACATATGGATCCTTAACTACAATGTGATTATCTCCCCTTCTTCCCAAAGTTAAAGAGTCATCAATTGAGTAATGTTCTTTTATCTTAAATGGTAAGGAGTCAGTTCTGTTAATAAGCTTCAGATAAGTTCTATTGTCTGAAGATATGGCTTCCATACCTTTAATATCCAAGTAGATTAGCCTAATAATACTAAAAATAAACAAATATATAATTATAATAAAAATATATTTAAATAATATTGCTAAGATATTATACATAAATAATACCTCCAAAGTTTTTTCTCTATTTAATAATGTTATCACAAACTTTAACCAAAGTGAATTATTTTAAACCTATCCTATTTAAATAATTGCAAATATCTGATAAAATAGATTAAAACAATTATATGAGGTGATATTTTGAATAAACTACAACGATCTAAAAACAATAGGGTTTTTTCAGGGATTTGCGGTGGAATAGGAGAATATTTTAATATTGATCCTACTTTAGTTCGTATTGCTTGGATATTGTTATCATTATCCAACTTTGGAACATCTCTGATCATATATATAGTATGTACTGTTATTATACCAGAAGATGACGGAATTATTTATAGTGAGGAACAATATGAACGCAATGAAAAGCTTCGCCAAAATACTCCTATTTTCATAGGTGGAGGCTTGATCATTTGGGGAGCCTACCTTTTAACTAAGATCATGTTTCCTTGGCTTAACATAAAAATAGTAAATGTATTTAGATTATGGCCCGCTTTATTAATAATATTGGGAGCATATATACTAATCAACCAAAGAGACCATTAGAAAGAGGATGCATTATGAAAATTACTAATATTGAACCACAAAAAAATAAGAATAGGGTTAATATTTTTGTAGATGATCTATTTGCCATAGGTATTGATGCAGAATTGAGATATAAATTTAATTTAGAAATTGGCATGGAAGTAGACGATGATTTTATTAAAGATGTTATTAGTGCTGAAGAGAAAAATAAGGCAATAAATTATGCACTCAATTTATTATCTTACCGTCAAAGATCAGAAAAAGAAGTATATCTTTCCCTTAAAAGGAAAGGGTTTGAAGAGAATCAAATAAAAAACGCAATAGAGTATTGTAAAGAAAATAATTATTTAGATGATAAGCTTTTTGCTAAATCCTATATTAATGATAAGTTAAATCTAAACAAGTTTGGTACTGAAAGAATCAAGTACGAATTGATAATTAAAGGAATATCTAAGGAGATTGTTGATAGACTTCTTATAGTTGATAGTGAGGAACAATACCATATGGCTAAGGCCTTAGCTGAGAAAAGACTAAATACCTATAAGAATGATAATAAAAATGCTACTTATAGAAAACTAAGTGGCTTTTTACAAAGAAAGGGATACTCATATGAAATAATATCCAAAGTAATGAAAGAGATTTTAAAGGATTAGGTGATAAATTTGTGCTATGTATATATTCTCCAATGTAAAGACAATACTCTTTATACTGGTTGGACCATTAATTTAAATAAAAGAATTGAGACCCATAATACAGGTAAAGCTTCAAAATACACGCGAGGTAGAATACCTGTAAAGCTTGTATATTTTGAAACCTATGATAATAAAATTGATGCTCAGAAAAGGGAAGCTGAGATAAAGCAACTTCCCAAAAATAAAAAGTTAAAACTAATAGAGTGTAAAAATATTGAAGAGGTGAAATAATGGTTCATTTTTTTGATAGAGTATTAGAAAATCCAGTAATTGCAGGGATTAAAAATTTAGATAATCTAAATGCTGCATTAGAATCCCCCTGCGAAATAATATTTCTATTAACTGGAAATATATTTAATTTGAAAGAAGTATCTCATAGGGTACAAGACAAAAATAAGGGTCTATATATTTATATAGACTCTATTGATGGATTTTCTAAAGATACCTGGGGGTTGGAATATATAGTTAAAAACATATATCATGATGGAATAATAACAGAAAAAAGCAACTTAGTAAAGTTAAGCAAGGATATGGGTGTGTTTACAATTCAAAGATTATTTATTCCAGACTCTAATGCATTGGAAAATGCAATAAACTCTATTAAGAAAGTCCGTCCCAGTGCCATAGAAATATTACCAGGAATAATGCCAAAAATAATAAAAAACATCATAGATGAGACAAAAATATCAGTTATAGCCAGTGGGTTGATCAGAAATAAATCAGATCTAGAGTCTAGCCTAAATGCAGGTGCTACAGCAATATCAACATCCCATAAAGATGTATGGTACATCTAAACTATTCTTTTCCCTTTCTAACTATCCCAATAATAAGTCCTGTTGCTAATCCCATAAGGCCAGAGATCATTAGAACTATTATTGTCAATAGTCTATTGAAGCCATCCATAGATGACGAATCTCTACCTAAAAGGAAAAGATTATATATACCCATAACAATCAGAATGAGTCCTGGAGTATATTTTATTATTCTATTTTTCCTAAAAACAAAATGAATTATGGAAGTAATGATTATGGCCCCTAAAACAAATCCTCCCAATAGTTTTGTAAATTCTGAATGAATAATAAATTCTTCCATTACCTCATCCTCCTTATTAATACTTCACTGTTTGTGCTTCATTTTTTAAAATCTCTTCTTCCCATAGCATTGTATATCTGCCTATGGCCCATTCAGCCATAACTATGGACTCTGAACTACTAATCTTTATCCTGCCTAATTCCTGCTGTGAAATCTCATGATCATTAATAGCATAAATCAATAAATTATTTCTCGTAACTATTATAATAATATCTTCATTTGGTGATGTAAAGGCATCAATGGCTTCTGGTACCTTTGATTTAATCTTGTTCCAAGACATAACCAGTTCATCATAATTAACTAATTCTTTAGGTGGAATTGTCTTTATATTATATTCTTTATAAAGCTCTTCTCCACTATTTTCATAATTCAATCTACCCTTCATAATCCAATATCCATTTCGTCTAGATAGGCCGAAACTTTCTTCGTTTATAAATATACTAGAATCAGCTTTAGTAACGCTTTGGGCACCTTCTTTAAATGCTTGTAATCCATCACTACCTATTATATCTGAAATTTTAATTGGCTTTTCATCTTTTAAATAATCAATTGGATATACTTCAAGAGTTTTTCTATTATTCAATAGATTTATGGTCTCTGTTGATACATAGTCGTTCCCAATATATAAAATATTTTTCAATATAGATGGGGCTAACATTTCTGTTCCTCTCTCTAAAAATGAGGTCATGAAAAAAGATGCTTCATCTTCTGAATACTCTTCTTTAATCTTCCCTTTTTGAATTGCATCAATCCTATCTCTTATGCCATTGTTGCTAGTATCTCTCTCCACAGCAACTAACCAAAATCCTTTTTTTCTAGGCACCAATAGGTTATTTATTTCATAGACAGAGGCTATACTACGATTATTGGCCCTTAACCAAACAGTCCTATATTTCCAATTATCTGTTTGGGTCATTTCGTCAAAATAATAGGATTTAATTCCTAAAAGAACTCCTGATCGCAATGTATCAACTTCTTGGATATTGGAAATTCTCATAATATTTTTTTCTACACTAATATATCGATCTATCTCTTCTTTACTTATTTGCTCCACATTTTTCTTTAGAAAATAGAACTTGTCTTCATCAAAAATAAGCATCTCATCATCACTATATTTAATGAACTCATAGAAATATTGATTGTTGCTATAAATTGTTATTACTTGAGCTTTTTTATCCTCAAGATTTAAATGCTCAGGATTAGTCTTGTATTTATAAAGTAAAAAATCAGACATACTTACCTTTTTTAGCTTATAAGTAGGTTCTACGGCGAAATCATCACCTACTACAACTGCCTCCTTATGGAACAAAACTTCTTTACCAATTAAAGTTTCTATTTCTTCTAAGTCTCCCTTTTTATAAGGACTATCAATTGACTTATCTATTATCCATTTACCTTGCAGTGGTGGCAAATTATTTTCAGGGGCTATTATCCTATCCTTAGTATTAAATCTATTGATATTGCAGGAAGTCAATAAAGTTATTAGTATGATAGTTACTATTATTAAATAAATTTTCTTCATTTCCTAACCTCCCCTAAAGGCACCCTTACTATTACTAAAGTCCCTTCATTTACTGTTGATGATATTTCCATTATACCATCATGAAGTTTTACAATTTCATCACAAATAGACAAACCGATACCACTATGGGATTTGCTGTTTTTACCCTTGTAAAATTTTTCTTTCACCTTTGGCAAGTCTTCTTCTAAAATTCCAACACCATTGTCTTTTACTTCTAGTACTAAATTATCTTCTTCTTTATAAGCCTTTAGGACTACCTTCCCACCTTCAGAAGTAAATTTAAAAGCATTATCTAAAAGGTTTATTAGAACTTGTTTTATTCGGTTTTCATCTCCAACCATATATTCAAGATTTGGATCAACATTAATAATGAAATCTATTTTGTTATTTACAGCCCTAGGAGTCAATTGTTTTCCAATCATCTCCAAAGTATTTTTAATTAGAAACTCATCTTTTTCAAGGTTTATTCTTCCAGAAACAAACCTTGAAAAGTCTAGAAGCTCTTCTACCATATTACTTAGTCTATCACTTTCTTTTTCTATAATATCAAGACCATCTAAAACAATCTCATTCTCACTAAAATCTTCGGTTTTTAATGTTATAGCCCACCCTTTTATAGATGTTAGTGGGGTCCTTAACTCATGGGACACGGAGGATATGAAATCATTTTTTATTTGTTCTTTCTTTATTAACTCTTCTGCCATGTAGTTTAGGGTGTCTGATAGTTTCCCAATTTCATCTTGCAATAAAATATTACTTCTTACTTTAAGTTGCCCATCTGCCATTTTCTCCGCAACCTTAGTAACTTCTTGAAGAGGCCTTACTATTGAATTTGCAAGGAAAACACTTACCATTCCAGAAATAAAAATAACAATTATCCCCATTCCTAATAATAGTAAAGAAATTGTCCAAATTATATGATTTGTTTCTTTAAGGGAAGTAATAAAACGAATAATCCCAATTACTCTATCTTGGTTTTTTATACTTGCCGATACAGCCATTACTGGATAATTATAATTGCTTGTAGTTCCTAACCAAGTACCCTTTTCTCCACTTATTGCCTTTCTAATATCTGGAAGCAAATTTGAGTCATCATTTATCACACCCAATGAATCCATAAGTAGTTTCCCATCTGGGTCTAATATCTGGACCTGTGCATTCGTGTGTTGCCAAAATACATCTATATCATCAATAACAATGTCTTCTAATGTGTCTGACGAAAAATACCTTAAATAATAATCAATAGAAAACTCAATTTGATTACTAAGAATATCTTCGATATTTCTGTAATAGTATTCTTTCACACCATTAATAAGTACAACCTCTAAAATCACCACAGTTATGATTATAATTAACATAAAATTAATAACTAATCTAGTTTTTATACTTTTTCTCATTTGTCTACCCTCTAAACTTTATCTTTCCATCTATAACCTATTCCCCACACAGTTTCAATAAAAAATGGATTTCCAGCGTCCTCTTCAATCTTGGACCTAAGCCTTCTAATATTAACATCAACAATTTTAGAATCACCAACAAAATCATAACCCCATACTAAATTTAGTATTTCATCTCTTTTAAAAGCCCTTCCAGGATTTTCTACAAATAGCTTAGCAATGGAATACTCAGTAGGAGTTAGCTCTATCTCTTTATCATCCTTATAAAATTTACGAGAATAAGTATCTATCTTAAAGGGTTTAGACACTAATGTACCACTAGCTTCTGCATTATCAGGTACTTCCATTCTTCTTATTAAAGACTTGACTCTCAATACTAATTCTGTGGGATTAAAAGGTTTAGTCATATAGTCATCAGTTCCGTACTCTAGACCCATTATCTTGTCTATATCTTGAGACTTGGCAGTTAGCATAATGATCCCTAGATTTGGAAAATCCTCTCTTAATACTTTACATACCTGAAATCCATCTATCCCTGGCAACATAATATCTAATACAACTATATCTACCCTTTCTTGTTTTGCAATTTCTATACCCTCTTCTCCACTTTCTGCTTCTAATACAATGAATCCATTTCTCTCCAAATTTATTTTTACAAACTTCCTAATAGAGCCTTCATCTTCTACAATCAAAATTGTTTTTTTCATCCTAATCACATCCTAATCTTATTCTTGATCCAATGGCCTAAAACTATATCCTTCTTCAATCAAATACTCTATTATCTCGGGTAAAGCCTCCACCGTTGTTTGCTTAGTATCAGTATCATGCATCAATACTATTACATGTTTTTGTTTTTTAATTGTAGATTTTAACCTTTCAATCAATCTTTCCTTAGACAAATCTATTCCCTCTGCATCTCCATTTAAAGCATTCCAATCATAATTAATATACCCTTCTTCTAAGGCAGCTTTCAAAAATTTCTGTTTGTAGCTATCAAATGAACCTCCAGGTAACCTTATGATTTTTGTCTTAAATTCTTCTCCTAAAATGTCTTTTAAAACCTTTTCAGTTGTTCTTAACTCTCCTAAAAAGTTTTCTGTATCTTTATATATATAGGCGTAGTTATGACTATAAGAATGATTACCGATAGAATGACCTTCTTGATAAATCCTTCTTAAAATATCTGAATTAGCGTTTGCTCTTTTCCCTATGACAAAAAAAGTAGCTTTAATATTATAGTCAGATAATATATCTAAAATCTGTGGAGTTGTATTTTCAGAAGGTCCATCATCAAAGGTCAAATATGCTATTTTACCATTTTTAATCCTTTCCTTTTCCAGCCTTTTTGCCTCTTCCTCCTTAGCTTTTTCTTCTGCTAATCTTTTTTCTTCCGTTAATCTTTTTTCTTCCGCTAATCTTTTTTCTTCTGCTAATCTTTTTTCTTCTGCTAATCTTTTTTCTTCTGCTAGTCTTTTTTCTTCTGCTAGTCTTTTTTCTTCCTCAATTTCTCTAAATTCTTCTTCTAAAGCTATATTAATTGGATTATTTTTACCCATTATTTTTAATGTTTCTGCAGTATTAATAGCCAAAATTGCATTGCTGGAATTGGAAAGAAGCTTTACTGACGCACTTCCAATTAGAAAAAAAATAATTGCTAATAAAAGAACCATCCTTTTCTTTAGAACAAATGTCTTCTTCTCCACTTATGCCACCCCTTTATATCTTAAGTCTAATTTTAGCATATAATATTATTAAATTCTATTGGTTACAAACAAATTAATAAATGGTTACAATTGTCTTACATTCTCTAAAGTTAATCTTCAATATTGATTATCATATAAAAATAGGCTGAAATCAGCCTATTCCTTTAAAGTGGATAAAAACTTCTATTTCTTCGAAGCAATTCAGATATTAACAGAATAGTAATCAAATCTCTTATAATCCTACCTCTGCCATAAAATATGTTTTGTTCTCCTCTTACTCTCCCTGGTCTATGTCTTCTTTCATATGGATCTTCATGTATTTCTGGACATTCCCTTGCCATTTTTATATATATGTCATCTACCATTTTTTCCATTTGTTCTTGTGTAATTTCTTCTACTGCACAGTTTTCATCTAAATGTTCATTCACCGCAGCTATTACCTTAGGATAGATTCTGTAATATAGTTCAGGATAATCATAATACATAAAAACACCTCCCCTTTATATTCCTCTAATATAATATGATAGGAAAGGTGCTTTTGATACTTATTATTAGTTTAGCAAATCCTTAAATTGAGATTTATATAGCTTTGCATATAGCTTATCTTTTAACAATAACTCATCATGATTTCCACTTTCAACTATTCCATCTCCTGTCAGAACTAAAATCTCATCTGCATTTTTTATAGTTGACAATCTGTGGGCTATGACTAATGTAGTTCTATCCTTAGACAAATCTTCTAAGGATTTTTGTATCATAATTTCAGTTTCGTTATCAAGAGCTGAAGTAGCTTCATCTAGTATTAATATAGGAGGATTTTTCAAAAACAATCGAGCAATTGAAATTCTCTGCTTTTGACCACCAGATAATTTAACACCCTTCTCTCCTATAAAAGTATCATAACCATCAGGTAAAGTCATAATAAAATCATGTATACTTGCTTTTTTAGCTGCTTCTACGATTTCCTCATCCTTAGCTTCAGGTTTCCCATACAGTATATTCTCCTTAATTGTTCCAGTAAACAAGAATACATCCTGCTGTACAAGCCCAATATTCTTTCTCAAAGATTTAATTGTTATATCCCTAATATCCTTTCCATCTAGTAGAATTTCTCCCTCTTTGATTTCATAAAATCTAGGAATAAGATGACACAAAGTCGTTTTTCCTGCTCCAGAAGGCCCTACAAGGGCAACAGTTTTTCCTGCATCAATAGACAAATCTAAATTTGATAAAACTGTATTTTCACCATTATTGTAACTAAAGGATACATCTTTAAACTCTATTTTCCCATTTACTTCACTTAACTCTAAGGCCCCTTCTTTGTCAGTAATATCTGGCTCAATATCCATAATCTCAACGAATCTTTCAAAACCCGTCATTCCGTCCTGAAGCTGTTGTGAAAACTCAGCTAATCTTCTAATTGGTTGCATAAAGAAATTTACATAAAGGGTAAAGGAGAAAAGATCTCCAAAATTTATGATTTCTTTATAGACAAAATATCCGCCAAGACTTATGACCAGTAAATTTAAAATACTTGACATTATACCGATTCCAGAGGAAAACTCGGCCATTACCCTATAAGCGCCCTTTCTAGCATCGCTAAAATACATATTTCCTTCATTGAATTTTTCAATTTCATACTCTTCATTGGTGAAGGATTTTGCAACCCTTACTCCAGAAATACTATTTTCTAACTGTGCATTTACATTGGCTATTTTTTTTCTTACTTCTCTAAAAGATTCAGACATTTTATTTCTCTTCATTATAACAAACCAAATCATAATAGGTATAAAAGCAAATAATATTAATGTAAGCCTCCATTCAATCCTAACTAAAACTATAAAAGAGCCTATTAACATTACTAAGGATATGAACAAATCTTCTGGCCCATGATGAGCTAGCTCAGTTATATCCCTTAAATCATTTACAATCCTAGACATTATATGGCCTGTTTTGTTGTTATCAAAATAACTAAAGGGTAAAGATTGTAAATGAGCAAATATGTCTCTTCTCATATCGTGCTCAATTTTTACACCTAGAACATGACCCCAGTATGACACAATAAAATTACTAAAATATCTTAAAACGAATAAAATACTCATGATTATGGTCCATGTAAGAAGAAGGTCCATTCTTCCCTCTGGAATTATTTCATTAATCATCTTTCTAGTAAACACTGGAAAAATTAAATCCGATATAGATATTAAAAATGCAAAAAACATATCTATCAAAAACAATTTCTTATGCGGTTTGTAATAAGAAATAAATCTTTTAAGCAACTCTCCATTCCCCCTTACACATCTGTATTAAATTATTTCGAGTCACGAATATTATATAATATTTTTGCTTTTTTTTCAATTATATTATATCATAGATTGTAATTATATAAATTAAGGTACAACTATTGGAGGGAAAAATGAATAATATATTAATGTTTGTAACTACTTTTTTAATTCAACTAATCATTGCTGTAGAAATGGCTGTAATCGGACCTTTGGCACCTTATCTTGCAAAATATTTTTTAATAAAGGAGAATATGGTCATATTATTCAACTTAGGATACTCCATAGTAGGGTTTTTTGTTCCTTATTTAGGTATATTTGCTGATAAATTTGGTAAAAAGAAAAGCTTAGTCATTTCACTAATAATGTTTATTCTTGGTTCTGTTTGTGCAGGTCTGGCAAAATCCCCATATATATTTGCTTTAGCCAGGATGTTAATTGGTTTTGCATATTTTTCATTAAGCGGTACTACCCTTTCCTATTTGTCAGAGTTTATATCTTATAAAAATCGTGGAAAAGCCTCTGGGCTTCTTAGGATTGCTTTTGGTATAGCCATACTTTTTACCCCTATTTTTGCTACATATTTAGTTAGTAAATACAACAGTTTGACGATAATATATTTTCCACTAGCTATTATTGGTGGCTTTGCTTTAACCTTTTTGACAAAACTACCTGAAACGAAAAAATCTCAAAATGTAAAATTAGATAAAAGGGAGTTTCTATCTTTATTAAAAAACCCCTTAGCTGAAAAAATGTTGCTTACAGTCTTCTTATTGCTTACTGCACCATCATTAATCCTAAACTATTTAGGGATATATTTGGCAAATAGCTTTAGCTTGTCTCAAGTTAACATTGGTATTGCTTATACTATTGTGGCCATTGGCACTGTGACTGGCATTGTTTTTTCAACAATTTTCTCAGATAGACTGGGAAAATATAAATTATCAAAATACTTTTTCATAATAATGGCAATAGGAACATTCCCCATGTTTTATTCAAACTCTTTACCTATTGTAATAGGACTTGTAACAATATTCTCCTTTGGCTTAGATGGAGGTTGGACATCATATCAGGCACTTGCCTCTGAAGTAATCCCAGAAAAAAGAGGAACCTTCATGAGTTTATTCTATACTGTCAATGCTATTACCATTGTTTTTTACAGCTTAGTTGGCCCTATTATATATGGCCTTGGTAAATTCAAACTTGTTCTTACAATATCTACTCTGTCCTCCATTTTGGCGATTACTCTGATTTCAACATTGAAAATAAATGAATAATCCTTATTCTATAATTAATTTAGAACTAATCAAATGTAAAATTAGATAATAAGTCATATAAATAAAAGTAATTGCCCCTGTATCATTTAATATAAAACCTACTAGAGAAGTAATGATGATTAACATTACTTCTTTTTTCATTTCATTATTTTTATTAAAGAAACCTACAAGCTTTTTCAGTGCTATGATCTGAAACAAAATTACAATGGAAAAAGGGGGCATAAAAGTTAGCTTTAATAATTCTATAATTTTGAATGTTAACATAGAAATTAGTTCCTTTATTCCATTTTCCTTTAATCTATAAAAAAATCTTATGGCATGAGATTTAGCTTTAAGTCTATTGTCAAATACCATATTAATTATAAATAGTGGTATTCCACATATAAGTATGAATAACAATCTTCTAGTGTTTTTTTCATAAGAATAAAAAAACATGTATATTATAAGACAGAGTAATATAATAGATGTTATAAATCCTCCAGTATTGGCTCCAAACCTTGCAGACAGTATTACAATATTTAGTATAAAAATAAATATTCCAACCATTCTTTTTAAAACCAGATTATTTCTAGACCTATTAATATTTAAAAACACTAGTATTGATGTTCCTAAAAGCACTCCCATTATTCCATTATTTAATCCATAATATCTAGCACCATAGACCAAATTATTAAATCCCATATAGGAATTATAAATCATCTTTGGATAAAAAAATGTTCCAAAAGCTATTCCCCCATAGGTTAGTGGAGAAATGATTTTTACAAGATTTAATCCTTTATAATTCAATAACTTAATGATTAAATAGGATACAAAGATGTTAGTACCTATATATAAAATAATATTATTATGAAATTCAAATAAACCTAATAGTATAGAAATACAAATACTTACAGATATTAATTCATAAGAATTGTACAACCATCCATGGATTTTTTTTCTTCTTAATAACCATATACCTAACATTACCTGCATGAAATATACAAATCCGTGAAATATATATGCAATAATCAACATATTCATAGCCTTTTTATAAATATTGTTTATAGCTCTTAAGGGCTCTAGGCTTTCTACTATCTGAAATCTATTTCCAATATATGGTCTTTTAATAGTACCATAGGTACCTTTCAACTGAACTGAAACATCTTCTAAGGCTATAAAACCAGGCCTGTTAGTGGAAACGCTGGTCAGCAAGCCCTTTTGCTCTCCATTAATATAAATAATAGGAGCTAAGTATTTATTTAAAATATACTTATTTTCTTTTGCTACTTTTTTAGGTAATACTATTATTTGATTGTTTTTATAATGTTTCAAATACTGGCTCAAAATATCTATTCTATATGACTCATTATTCAGTTCAAAAGCTATTAATAAAACATTTGATTTGTTTAAAAGGTTTTCTGTCTGTTTTACCAACCAATTATAATCATATATTATGTTTTCTTCTTTATAGTCTACCTTCCCCTCTCTATTACCTATTAGAAGCTCCCCTTTTCCCTGCCCTAAAAATGAGGATTTTTCTTTTTTAAGTACATCGCCTAGGAATTCTAAACTAGAATCTCTTTCATTAATATCCCTTAAACTAATCTTTCTTCCAGTATTGATGGACAAATACAATCCTTCCTCTGATAAAGGAGTTCTAGTCTTCAAATTAATAAGACCAATACTGTAATTATCTAACTTTAATTCATTAATCTTATCTATTGAAAGACTATCAACTAAAATTAGAATAGACTTTACATCCTTAGCCAATATAATATCAGGAACTAAAATTATTGATATTAGAATTATTAGCACTATTGTTTTCCTAATCATTTAAAATCACCTTAGTATATGATTGAACTTAAAATCCTAAAGATTCCCAATAGGGAAGAAAATCCAACTATTACGATTTTACATCTATATATCATGTCTTTCTTTGTGCCAATTTTTCTATTAAAAACTCTCTCTCCATTTACAATATCTATATAATAATTTTCATTTATATATATGAAAATGCTTATGGAAATAAAGCCTATCCCTATTAACAACAAAATTACCTCCTAATCCAATTCACAAAAATACTTGTGTCTACAATAACGCATACATTCCTTGCTTTTACTGTAATCTGAAACACTTCTGTTTCTAGATACAAAGTCAATGAAATTCTTTATATCCTCTATATTTCCCTGTAAAGCCTTATTGTCAACTGGAATATCTGCCAACTCTCCATTTTCTAAAAATACTATTCTAGCCCTATGAATTTCAATATTCATTATTTCTTTTACCACATAGGCATATAATTGTATCTGAGGCCTATATTTTTCAATAAGTTGTTTATAATTTACAACTTTATTAGTCTTGTAATCTAATATTTCAGCCTTACCATCCTTAATATTTATCCTATCAATTGCACCAGTAATATAACTATTATTAATCTTTAAATAAAATCCTTTCTCAACATATGTCTTATCAAAGTCCTCATTATATATTTTTAAATAATTATTTATATAAGGCTTTAACTCTTCATATATACTGGTGTCATAAGAGAGACCAAAGGATTTACATACCTTTCCCAATAAAGTATTTATATCCATACCTAGTCTATAGTGTTCACAAAATTTATGAACCATATTCCCTTTTTCCATGCTACCCAGTGAATAATCTCCCTCAATAACATTCTTTACTTCATCTGGTGCATATATCTTACTATAATAGTCTAAGAAGAAACTACGATTGCATTCTATGAATTTTAAATATTGAGATATACTATATCTTTCTATTGTCTTTTGATTGTATTCTGGTATTTCATATAATAAAGGTAATTCAAAGGAAACCTTATTGTTTTGATTTATCAACTCTTCATCTATTAATCTTACAGGCTCATATCCTTCTTCTTCAATATCAATATGGGATATAAATCTACATTGCATTGGGTTTATTAAATCCTTTATCATTTTCTTAAACCCACTATCTTTTCCTTGATTTCCCAATATTATCATTTTTTCTGCCCTAGTCATAGCCACATATAGAACTCTTTCTCTTTCTTCTCTTTCCTTTTTATCCAATTCTTTTT
>Ga0265293_10003469_pt1 | contig 29261 bp, 21 predicted proteins | sample Munlanlewell138R_FD_192505 | JGI IMG/M metagenome (GOLD analysis project Ga0265293, IMG submission 192505) | Leachate microbial communities from a municipal landfill in Southern Ontario, Canada - Leachate well 138R | ecosystem: Engineered > Solid waste > Landfill > Unclassified | place: Canada... | reverse complement strand
GAAAAGAAAATTACAAACAATACCAAAGCTATTATGGTGGTACATTATCTGTCTCACCCGGCAGATATGGACAGAATAATGCATATTGCCAAAAAACATAATCTGAAGGTTATAGAGGATGTTTCACATGCTCAAGGTGGTCTTTACAAAGGTAAAAAGCTAGGTACCTTTGGTGACGTTTCTGCAATGTCACTGATGACCGGAAAAGCATTTGCCATTGGAGAAGGGGGAATGCTTGTCACAAATAATAGAGAAATATATGAAAGAGCAATTGCCTTCAGTCATTACGAGAGATTTGATTCAAAGATTGACAACCAATACTTACGAAATTTTGCAGGGCTTCCCATGGGCGGCTACAAGTACCGTATGCATCAGTTAAGTTCTGCAGTAGGCAGAGTACAGTTAAAATATTATGATGAACGTTGTGCGCAAATTAGAAAAGCTATGGATTATTTCTGGGATTTGCTCAAAGGGATACCGGCAATTAGACCTCACAGAGTTTCTGAAGAATCAGGAAGCAATATGGCAGGATGGTATTTGCCTTATGCTTTCTATGATAAGGATGCGCTAGGAGGTCTTTCTATTACAAGTTTTACAAAAGCAATAAGAGCAGAAGGTATACCTGACTGCATAGCAGGATGCAACTATCCACTTCATACACATCCTGTTTTTCAAACATGTGATATTTATGGTCATGGAAAACCGACTAGGATATCAAACTCAAAAGAAGATATCCGAAATTATGATCAAAACTTGACAGTTAGCGAAAAAATAGGGAGATTAGTTTTCTCTGTTCCATGGTTCAAGCATTTTAATCCGGTTATAATTGAAAAGTATGCTTCCGCATATATAAATGTTGTAGATAACTATAGAGAGCTTTTATCAGATGACACGGGGGATCCTTCCAACATAGGAATGTGGCACTTTTTTAAACATCGCTAAGACAGGGGACGGTTCTGTGTCTTAATTTAAGAGGAGGATTACATCCACCACATAAAGCAGAAGTCAGTTTATCCACCGCTTAAGGGAATCAGTTTATCCCCCACTTAAGGAAGTCTTTATCCCCCGCTTAAGGAAGCATAGAGTTTAGTGTGTTTGATAAATAGAGTCTATTCAGTTAGTCCTTTTTCATGCAAATCATCTCTAATACTGCTATACAGCTTGAAAAGCTCGGGGGCATCAAGCCTCACTGTAATTAGCTGCATTAGAGCTTAGTTTGCGTTTAATATGCTTTAGGTACTAACTGAATAGACATGAAAAATACTCCTTAATATTTACAACCTTATTTTCAAGTCTTGATTTTTCAGCTGCAAAAGCCATCAGATGGCTTTCTACAGATGTGTTTGCGCTTGTGAGCGCTTTATCTTTGCCACCCTCTTTTATCAGGTGTACAAAATCCCTCATCATTCCTTCATCGCCACCCTCATGACCTTGTTCAGGGGCCATAATCTGGATAGTGTTCACTGTTCCTGTCAAAAAGTCGGTGACTTCAATTTCGCCGGGGCATACACGCATCTCACCTTTTGTGCCCATAAGCTTAGTCGTGCGGCTGATTTTTTCACTAAAGGCACACATGGTAAATGCCGCTGTTACTCCATTTTCAAAATCAATATTAACCACTTGGTGGTCAACAACATTATTGTCACAATGGTAAACACATCTTCCATATGGTCCTTCCTTTAATGCCTTATATCTCCCCTCATAGCTCATGTCACTTGATATTACAGATGTAGGCCAGCTTATATCATCTGTAAGGTACAATCTAGGTGCAAAAAAAGCACATTTCGTTTCAGCAGGACAGCCTTCAATACACCTTAACGGCGCACCACTTGGTGCGTTCTCACCCTTAAAATGATACAAACCACCAAAGGAAGATATTGATTTGCAACTTGATCCTGCAAGCCATAGAAGTAAATCCATATCATGACACGACTTGGCCAAAATCATAGGACTGGTTTCATCAGAATTTCTCCAGTTACCCCTTACAAAACTATGAGCTTGATGCCAATAACCGACATTTTCATTGTGCTGGATGCATACAATATTTCCTATTACACCTGCATCCAGTAACTTTTTTACCTTTTGCATCAAAGGAGTATATCTTAAGACATGAGCTATAGCAAAAACGCTGTTGCTTTTTTCCGCCGCTTTCCCTATTGCAATACACTCCTTTGGGGTTGTTGCCATTGGTTTTTCAAGAAGTACATGATATCCCGCCTCAAGAGCCTTTATGGAAGGCTCAAAGTGCATTTTATCCTGAGTGCAAATAAATATTACGTCAGATAGCTTAGGCTTATCAAGAATGCTTTGCCAATCTGTAAAAACCATTTCATCCTTTATATTATGTAGTTTTTTAAATTTTGCTCGTCTTTTCGGATTAGGGTCAGCAACTGCAATAAACTCAATATCTTTAGGATGTTTTAAAGCATATGAGCCATATACATCCATCCCTCTTGAACCTGCGCCAATTAATGCTGCTGTAACTCTTCTTTGTGCATACATAATTTGTCATATCCTTTCTTTTAGTAATACCTGATTGGTCCTGTTTCAACTAATGTCTTATCTACACCTATTAAATTATTTTCTACATAAACCTTCTCTACACCACCTGTTTGCCATACAGGTGCATCCGTACTAAAGTAAAACCAATTTTTGTAAATATATGCTCCATTGCTTGGCACTCCACGGATAGCAATGCAGGTAGGCATTTCATCAGTCTCCCCCATGAAGGTGTTATTATAGATTCTTATAGTATCTCCTGCAATAATTGTGTCACCAGTCTTAAACCCATGCATGTCGAAATTATGGGGTGAAGTTGATATCCAATTGGGTCCGCATATGTTATATCTAGCTTCGTACCCTTCTCCTGGGGAGCCTGTTCCTGCGATGGCATGGCGACAATAATCAAAATAGTTGGCTTCAATAAGGGCGACACCTCCACTGGACAGCACTATCCCATACCCTAAACCTTCCACCTGATTGTGATGGATATAATTATGATGGATATAGGCCCCTGCCTTCATTTCTAAATCACTTATTCCTGCATCAGTGTCTCCGTTCTTATTGCCGTTAGGCTTTTTGCCTGTCTCCTCTTTTTCATTCTTCGCACTAGCACCTCCGCCACTTATACTCACTGAACCGGCAACACCGATTGCAGCATCACTCCAGCCGAAAAATTCACAATTATCTATTTCAAGATTGGGATAGCGGCAATATAAGGCAACCGCTGTTGCGTTCACAGGACTAGTTTCCTTATGAGGTCCTTCAATCCGCAAGCCAGTGATTCTCACATTCTCACCATTAACAGTAAACAATCGCGAGCTTGCTGCAGTCTGATAGATTCTACCACCGAGTGAGCCATTCTCCCCCCTGTCACTGGCTAAAGTAACCCCACCTTTTATCATAACCGAACGGCGGGTCATATCAATTTCCGCATCTCCTTCTAACCATATGATATCCCCTGCTTGTGCCATACTTAGTGCTTTGAGCAATTCCTCTGCTGTACTTACATTGTGTTTCACTTTTGAATCACTCCTCTTTATTCCGCCGGTATAGCCTTCTCCGCCTCCTATCGGCTGCCCCGTCGGGTTCACATCCGCTCCATATATTTTTGTTTCCCCTGCTGATGCAGAATCAGAACGATTTATATGGGTTAGCGCATCTTGTGTTGCTACTCCCCCTTCCTCACCCCCACAACTTGTAAAAACTGAACCAATAAAAGCAAGCATGACTATAATGGGTAATTTTATTAACCTTTTCACAAAAATGCAACTCCTTTTTTTGATATACTTTAATTTATCTAGAACAGAAAAAAATTGTTAACACCTTAAAAAACTTCTTATGTAATGTACCTTTTAGTGAATAATCAGAAAATAATAATTAACACCTGGAAAAGTTCCAATAAAATTCTATAAACCTGACCTGTACTCACCAGGAGTTATTCCCTCATATCTCTTAAAAGCCCTGATTAATGCAGAGGAATTAGTGTAACCCACCATATTTGCTACCTGTTCTATAAAAACATTATCACATTGGCTAAATATCTCCTTTGCCTTGTCTATTCGTAGTTTTTGCAGGTAATCATTAAAATTGATCCCAGCATGTTCTTTAAAAAACCTTGACAGGTAGCTTGGTGATAAATCGAACTTATCTGCTGTAATAACAAGTGTAACCCCTGGGTTTTCATATTCATCATTTAGATATTTCTCAATTTTTTTGAACAAATAAATATTACTGCTTTTTTTATTCTCATTAATAAGCTGACAAATGATAGTGTAGGCAGAAATCAAAGAGCTGTAGGCATCATTAACTATTTCAGATTTATACAACTGTCTCAGTATATTAGCATCTTCGAACTTTTCCAGATCTATTTTAAGGTCATCCATTATTTTTATAGCTGTGCTTATAATGTTATATATAAGTATCCTAGATATCTGTCCAGATAATTGTATTTCCATAAAATTTTTGTTATAAACCTCCTCTAAAAGCTCTTGAACCCTTTCAATATTACCTATCTTTACATTATTGATAATCTCCTTTTCAATGCTTATAGGGTAATAATATTTTGTATTGGTCTTCGCCAAATGCTTTATAGAATCATAAATAATAACCTCACCTTTGTCCTTGTGCAGTGTATTTAAAGAAAAAAGTGCTTCTTTGTATGACCTGTTTACGCCCTTCACCGGACTGTGTATTCCTCCAACCCCAACTGTTGATCGAATATTTAATTTGTCCAGCATGTTAATAATCTTAGCTCCGAATTCTCTGGGATTAAACGCCTCCCTATTTATAATTTCTACTAAGATAGAAATGTTAGATTCATTCAGATAAAAAACATAACCATCTTGCTCCTTTTCAAGCCACTTTTGTAGCTTGCTTATAATATCCGGGTAGTTAATAGGGAATGTGTTGCTTATATGCAGTTTTATAGAAAGCACCACAATCTTTGCAGATTTGAAGCTAATATCTGACCAATCAACTATTTCATCTGTACTTTTACCCATAACAATTTCATTCTTAAGCAATTTTTCAACCATGCTATCAGTTAAATACTCTGTCTGCCTCTGGATCTTGCGTTTTAGCTCCTTATTCTCATTTAATGTTGTACTAATACTTTTTTCGATATTGTTGAATACATCCTCATTCGTTACATTCGTTCTATCCTCGTTTACTATTCCAATTAATCTTGCAACAGGTTTATAATGCTTGTAAGCAGAAAAAACTGCCAATACTAGTCCTACAACCAACGAAAGCAAAAGTATGAAGATAATTGTGCTTCTGATTGACATTAACTCAGCCTCAAATTCAGTTTCAGGTATAACAGACACAATCTCCCACTCAAGAGTTTCTGATTTAACTGTAGTTTTAATTGCATCAGTGTTCTCCCATCCTCCAGCCATAGGATTATGTATTGATATTACCGTTTGCTCCGAATTTAGCAAAATTGTCTCTGTTGTCATTGTAAACTGATTATCTTGAAGAAAAATCGGTATCATATCTAAGTCAATCTCAATAACTACTGTTGCCTTCCACATCTTCCTGCTCCCAACAGGTAGAGAATTGATATAGAAAATCTTCTGTAGGTTTCCTTCCTCGTCCTTTACATACAGCATTCTCCTATGATTAAATGTACTTATCATACTTCTAACATCATAATCCTGTAGATCAAGGTGCTCAAAATAAAAATTAAAATCTGTTTTGTATTCATTAGAAATAACAACATCATTATTGAAATATATATGAATTCCTTTTACAAACCTGTTACTATACACATAGGTATTTAAATCCTTAGTGACCTCGTATGCATTATAGTTTTGGGCATTTTTCTTAATGTGTGGAAGTATATTCATACACTTTATCACTCTTTGATTAGAGTTTATAAGACTTGTTATTTCATTCAAGTTTGAAAACTCTTTTTCAATTGAGCTAATTGTATTCTGCAGCAGTACTTTATTTACATTAATAATCTGATTTCTTAGTGAATTATTAAGTATCCAGTAAATAAGTCCGGTTCCTAAGCAAAGTATTAATATTATTGCTACTTCTGTTTTTAAATAATTAAATAGTATTGGGCGGCTTATATTCGACTTGGACAATATAGCTCTTTTGAATGTTCTTTTCATAGCTTACATCTCCATTCTGGGAAAAACCCAGCGCCATCTATTCTCATTATTCTTATGGTACCTTATTGCATTTTTAAGTTATCGCTCAAATTGTGTAGTCTTTCTTTAAACCATATGCAATACCATACTCTTTGTTACAGTATATACAAAATAGTACAACAAATCAATCGTAAAACTATGTTGATTAAGAACTGTAACAATTCTAAGCTTAACACCATTTACCCTTCAATACTGCTGTGCTCATTTAAAAACCTACATGTATCCTATCCTTTAATCATAATTGCAACTCTACCAATAATGATATCCTCTATCTCATCCACAAATTGCCCGGGCAATCCCATACCCATAAATGATAAACTTTCATAACCACCATCGCTTATTACTTTTTTTGTAGGTATGTAACCTCCTACACTGTTCGAATACCCCAGTACTATAATGCTTTCATCATCAAAAATCTTCTTGATGTCTTTGCCTATATCACTTACAACTTCATTCTCAAGTGCAATAATACCGGTTTTGTCATCCAACCTTAAATATGAAATATTATAAGGTATGTAGTTATTGGCATTTCCTTCATTAATCTGTGCGACTTTTTTCTTTATATAAGGCTTCATGTACTCGGGCATATCCGGATCGTCAGCAATAGCTTTCCACCTTTGGGCACTCCAGATTTCGGAGTACAGCTTTATGTCTGCACTTTTCGTTTGCAGATTAACATTTATTTTTCTCCAAGAAAGCTTGGCATCTACTCCTTCACTTTTTTCTAATAAGTTTTGAATTTCCGCCGCAAATGCAGCTCCTGATTCTTCCAGCTCTTCAAAAGTACAGTGCTTGAACTCACCATCTTGCGCTGATACAACAGGCTTTATATCAGCTCCACACCCCTGCAGGAACACTGCAACCATTCCAGGATTTTGCTTTTCAAGAACTTTTCTCACAACTCCTGGATAATCTGCAGAGATAAGATAATTACTTGAATTCATTGCTGTAGCATGGCAGGCATAATTGTATAACAAGCCATGAAGCCGCCCATTGTTATCTACCAGTTTTATAAGGTACAGATCAGGATCCATACAGTCTTCATTAAAATATGGTTTCCAGAGTACATCATTTTCACTTGGGTACCTTCTGCTTACACCAAAATCAGACCTACCCCTTAAAACATAAGCATCACCATCAATAAGGTTATTAAGACCAATGTCAATCATATTTATAATCTTGGTTTTTACAATATTGTAGTACTTTATATCCTCAGTAAAATCGTTTTCAACACCGGGGAGGCTTTTGTAAACATTAAAGCTGTATGACTTATCCCTTCTGCTCTCATCATCGCCGGTAACCGCGACTGCCGAATGAGTATGTGAAAAGTTAATAATAATTTCATCTTCAGAAATCCCAAACCTTTCATTTATGGTCTTCTTGATTCCCCACGCAAAACTTCTGTCACCTCCAATCAGATCCAGTGTAATAATAATCACTGTCTTATTCTTCTGCAATATCACAACTGAGGCAAAAAGTGCATCATGAACTCCTTCACTTCTTCTATCAACTCTTGCTGCAAACCCACAAAGATAAACAGGAATGTGTGGAGTAATATCCTCTTTAAGTATTGAAAACTTCATATTCTTAGAGGGTTCTAAGACCCATAACATTAGCATGTTTCTTAGAACCCCTTTGCACCACCTTTCAATCGACTAATCAGGTTATATGTTTTTCCATCAGCCTTATCACGAGCAACCGGTACACAGAGAATAGCTACACCGGTTCAAGCCAATAACAGTAAAGTTTATTTAACCCTATCAAAGGCATCCTGATGAATTTTAACCAGTCTGTCTGCATTCATTATTTCTTTCATCTGTTTTACATTTGCATCCCATTTACTAATGGGTTCCAAACCCATAACTATCTTGTGCACTTCTTCTTCTACAAAAGTTCTCAGATCCTGCAGTACTAGGTCAATTTCCTCTTTTTCTTCAGCAGTATAAATAACTGTAGGGGGAAGCTGTCTGCTGCGTTCAAAATCAAGCCAATTTTTCGCCTCGTATCTTGAAATAAGCGAATCAGGATACTGAACCTCCGGACCATATACATTCAAATCCTCGCGTGTGAACGGCCATTTCGGGCAGTTTTCCAAGATATTAACAAATGTGGTGTAAAGCCATATTATACCCCCGTTCCTTAAGAAGGCTTCATCCTGTTCCAATCCATCCGGATTATTTTTTATATAATCAGTGTAATCAGGAGCACCATTTTTATCAATCTCCCACGAAACACCTTTTGGTCCGCATCCGACAGTCCATGCTCCCTCCATTGAATTCTTATAATCCATCCACTTTATGGTTTCTACCGGGTATTTGTTTGCCGAAGTAATAAACTCACCGTGTGGTTGGGTGATTCTTCCAACATCACTCATGAACCAGTGGTATTCATTATCCTTTCCCTTGGCACCTGCTATAGGACGGAATAAATTTTCTGCTTCTTCCTGGGTGTAACCAGCGGATAGTAAAGGAGTCCTCATTCCGCTCCCTTTATAGCCCCAAGTCATCCCGACATTATCAATAAGATTTGCATAATAAATATTTACATTATGGGATAAGTAGTCCTGTGCAATTAATTCTTCTTTATAAAGTTTATTAAGAAATGCCAAAGCTTCTTTAAATTCAGGCTCTGTAGGTCCAAATTTAACTTTCCCGTCAACCTGATATATTCCATCCGCATTTACGCAATTCTTAACTCCAAAAGAACCCATTATTGAGTTGATAATAAATATGGGAACAGGTGCCGAAAGAGGGATAGTTTTTCCGTTTCCTGCAGCATCTTCTTTCTTGAATGTTGAAAGGACATTGTACAGTTCCTCTATACTAGCCGGAGGATCAAGGTTATATCTATTAAGCCATTCTTCTCTGATATAATAACCGCATCCGGGTGAGCTGACCAGCGACAAATCAATACTTGGCATATAATACATACGACCGTCACCCGACTTTATCTGATCCTTTAACTCTGGCTCCTGGTTGATCCACTGATTTGTATAATATCCATACTGTGCAAGCAAATCATCAATCGGAATAATAAGGTTATCATTTACACCATACATAAGCGCATCTTCTTGAGCAGTCTCTGTGAAAACGATATCAGGCAGCTCTCCTGATGCAAAGATTATACCCTTTAACTCAGAATAGCTGTCACCAGGAGCCGCTTGGATGTCAACACTTACACCTGTAAGCTCTGCATAAGCTTTCATATTTGGACTGTCGTTTAGAGATTGGAAGTAAGCAGCATGTCCTGCCGGAAATGCAGTAAACATAGTAAGATTGATATTCTCTTTACTTATTGGCATAGTATTTGGTTCCGGCCAATCTGTTGACGGCGAAGTAGTATTTACAGCAATAGGCTGTGTGACATCTACAGAAGGAGTTTTTACACATCCTCCAATAACTGAAACAATAAATACTACAATTGTTAATAAAACTATAATCCTTAGTTTCATTTTCATTTTTTTGCCTCCTTAATTAATTATAAAATATTTGGTTTACTTTTACAATCAAAACATATGCTGTTATGATCATTCTTTAAGCGAGCCCACTATTACACCCTTTATAAAGTACTTTTGCAAAAAAGGATACACTAAAATAATCGGACCTGTGGTAAGTACCATGGTCGCGTACCGAATCACCTCCTCCATTGCCGCTCTATTGTATGACACAAGTTCTTCAGCTAAACGATTGGTAATCTCATTCATTTGTCCTACAATTACTATTTCTCTTAGAACCATTTGCAGTGGGTATTTAGTTCTGTCACGCAAGTAGATAAGTGCAGGGAACCATGAATTCCAGTAACCAACAACACTGTACAAGGTTATAACAGCAAGCATGGCTTTAGATAATGGAAGAATTACTTTAAACAAAATAACAAAATCATTAGCTCCATCAAGGTATGCTGATTCAGATAAACTAATTGGCACTTGCTTAAACCCTGTGCGCAATACAATAATTGACCATGTGCCAATACAGCCGGGGATGATCATAACAAGTCTTGAATTAATCAAACCTAAATTTTTTATATTAATGTAACTTGGTATCATCCCGCCCCCAAAAAACATGGCAAATACAATTACGAACAGGAATATTTTCTTCCCCGGAAACGTTCTTTTTGTAAATGCATAAGCAGCCATACTCTCAAAAGTTAACCCTATAATGGTTCCTGCAGCAGCATAAAAAACAGTGTTGAAAAATGACGGTATCAGTATAGGATGTGAGAGTGCATACTTATAAGCTTCAAGGTTAAACCCTCTAGGCCATAGGAAAATCCCTCTGTTCTTCAAAACCTCTGCTGATGAACTAAATGAAGCAAAAATCACGTGAAGAAACGGTATCAGTGTTACTGCTATCAAAAATAACATCATTAGCTCATTAAACTTATCAAACACAAATTCTCCAAACCTTCTTTTATAGAACAAAAAATCACATCCTCACCATAAGCTGTTTTCACTTATTTTTCTTGCTGAATAATTAGCAACAACCAAAAGCACAAAATCAATAATCGTGTTAAAAAGGCTTATTGCTGTAGAATAACTATATTGAGCGTTCCCGAAACCACTTCTGTATACAAATGTTGAAATTACGTCTGCTGTCACATATGTGGCAGGGTTATACATCAGGAATACCTTTTCAAACCCTACTGACATCATGTCACCAAACCTGAATATCAGTAGAATTATAATTGTGGGTATAATAGATGGAATGGTAATATGAATAATTTTCCTAAACCTTCCTGCTCCATCTATGGTAGCAGCTTCATAGAGCTGTGGATCTATTCCTGATATTGCCGCTAAGTATATAATCGATCCCCAACCTATACCTTGCCAAATACCTGAACCTATAAACAGAGTTCTGAACCATCCCGGCTCTAATGTAAAGCTTATCTTGTCCGTACCTATTGCTGAAAGTATACTATTTACAATCCCGTCCTGTCGAAAGAAAGTCCCTACAAAACCTACCACTACTACTGTAGATATAAAGTGGGGCAGATAACTTACAGTCTGCACAACTTTCTTATACTTTTCGCTGCATAGCTCATTTAGTGAAAGAGCAAGAATTATAGGAGCAGGAAATGCAAAAATCAGATCATAAACATTAATTAACAATGTATTGCGAATGATTCTCCAACAGTAGTACGAACCAAAAAACTGCTCAAAATGTTTAAAGCCTACCCACGGGCTCTTGATAATGCCAAGCCCCGCCCGAAAGTCCTTGAATGCTATTATAATCCCATACATAGGCGTATAATGGAATACTATATAATAGGTCATGACCGGCAGCAGCATTACATACAAATACCTGCTTTTGAAAATCTCTTTTATGAGTAATTCACTTTTACGTTTGATTTTGTAGTTACCGGTTAATGTTTGCACTGTGTTCCCCCTCTCGTTATACAAAACCTCAGCCTGATGTATGAATAATCTAACAGACCCCCATTTTGAATAAAAGTAATCATTTAAAAGCTTGACTAATGAGTATCGGTACCGATCGTTTGGCTAGCTAATTACATCTTAATTGCAGTATGCTTTTTGGTCAATATCGGATAATTGATAAATATGTTAATTAATTGACATAGGCGATGTTAGATTTTTTCCGGAGTGTTAAATAATTGACATCACACTTTCCTAGACAACAAAAAAGTGTGCTTCGCCACTTTTTTTCGCTAGGGAACCTTATGGTTCCCTTCGACGGATGCTCCGCATCCTTAAGCACCCTCCTTAAAGCAGCAAAGGGGCTTCCCCTTTGCAATCCCCATTGTCTAGGAAAGTATACTTTCCTAGACAACAAAAAACCTTGTCCTTTTGCTTGCTCAACATAAATCTGGCAAATCATATAACCACTTTCCAAAACCTCTGATTCTAATCAAGCTAGCAAAATTATGTAATTACACACAAGAATTATTATAAAGTTAATGCTAATAATTCATGTATTTGTAAATTCTTATCATGAAAAATAGAATCTTCCGCAAGCGGAAGATTTGAAAAAGAAATTTTTTAACAACTCATAATTAAAAATTGTTGTTTACTTAGTCGGTGGATGTCAAGGGCGAGCAAGTTTTAGCTTACCCGAGTTATAACTCAAAATAATCTCGAATTGCGTTTATAACACTTTGCTTATATTCTTGGTTATCTAATTTTGAAACCTTATTCACCAATCTGCTATGTGACACAGTACGAATTTGCTGTACCATTGCAACAGATGTTTTTGGAAGACCTGTTATTTCAGTAGGTAACAGAATCTCGGTGGGATAAATCCTGTCACTTTCTTTTACACTTGATATAGGTAACACCGTTGAAACAGGTAGATTGTGATTTACCGCATCATTAGATACAACTAAAACCGGTCTCGTACCTTTTTGCTCACTGCCTAATGTGGGGTCTAAGCTACAAAAAAATATCTCCCATTTATTTACCAATTGTCCCCCACCTCACTATCTAGATAGCTAAAATCTTTATTGCTCTCAATTGTTCTGTTTATAAAATCCTTATCCTTAGATGCCTCCTTCATTTCCCTTTCATACAGCTCTTTTTTTGTCTGCACAATATAAACATTAATAGCTTCGCGAACAGCAAAATTTACTGACGGAATCACTTTGTTCTTAGTAAAGGCTTTAAGTTCATTTAAAGATTCCTCAGGTAATGTGACAGTATATTTTATGGTTTTATTATCCGGCACAACCAACCAACTCCTTTGCATATATTATATGCTTAAAATGCTATAATGGTCAATATAATTTTACCACATAAAATTGCAATACTAAATGTATGGTTACAGTTCGTTGGTAGCTAAAGAGATATAGGGTTTGAACTGTAACAACTGCAACCCACTGTAGTAGCATTTTTTACATTATATTGACCTTATCCTTACTGCTGTTGTATACTTTTCATATCACTAATGATAAGAGGTTTTATTTTGGCTGGTTATAAAGAGCTTATTGCTGTAATATATCCTAATGGTTTTGATCTTGACTGGCACGAGGCAGATTATGAGCTGAGGGAAGGACATACACAGCTGCAGGAAAAATTATATAAAGGTTTTATTGAAGGCCCATTTAAATGGCTTTTGGATATGGGTTTTTCCAATCAGCTGGGTGATATGTCCGAATCGGTTAATTTTATGGGCATTTTGGCTGTATCCTTTGTAAAGTCCCTTTCCCTCAGTGCAGAAACGGAATTTTTAAGAGAGAAAACAGTTGTTGAACCCGAATCAGCACAAATTGAATATATTTTTAACTCAGCCCCTTTTATGATTGGCTCAGAGTATATAACAAAGCAGTGGATAGAAAACATCTGGCACAAGCTAAACGAAGAATTTTCAACTGAAATCAAAGATTATAAAGGGAGTGTTTCTACATATTTTGCATCAAAAAGCTCTATGCTTCAGCCTGTGGGACGGATTTTTCTCCATCTTGTAGAGAGCAAAAAAGAAGATTTTCCGTTCGCTTTTTTGGCCACATATTCTTCCGAGTTGACTAGGGAAGGCAAATGCAAGCATTTGCCGTTAAAAAATGCACTTTTGGAATACAAGGACAACAATAAAGAATTGCTTAAGCTTTTATCAACAGTTAATAAAGCTGCTCAAAATAGCGCTTTTATAGCAGAACTTATAGACACGGGTGAAATTTTTCACCCTATTGGAATGACAGCCAAGGAAGCATACACCTTTTTAAGTGAAATACCTCTTTACGAAGAAGCAGGCATATTATGCCGTATTCCTAACTGGTGGAGGAGCAAATCAAATTCGTTAAAAATATCCATATCAGTTGGTAACGATAATCCTTCGCGTGTGGGATTTGAATCTATTGTTGATTTTAAAGCTGAATTATCTCTAGGCGGGGAAAAAATATCTATTGATGAGTTAAAGAAATTAATTTCACAATCCGAAGGTCTTGCATTAATAAAAGGTAAATGGGTAGAGGTAGATCATGAAAAACTGAAAGAAACCTTAAAAGCTTATGAGAAGGCACAAAGCTTAATGGGGCTGGATGGAATGAATATGCTCGAGGCAATGCGGTTTCAACTTAGTGCATCAAAATTGCTAAACGTGGATACCCAAGATTGCGAGATAGAAATTACCAATGGTGAGTGGCTTGAGCAAACACTCGCTGCCATGAAAAGACCCGACAGCATAAAACCCATAGGATGCGGCACTAATTTTAAAGCTATACTGCGCGATTACCAAAGTAAAGGCGTCAACTGGCTCAACTATATGAAATCACTTGGATTTGGAGCATGTCTTGCCGATGATATGGGGCTTGGTAAAACAATTCAAGTGATTGCACTTTTAAATCATACCCGGACACTAAAGAAAGAAAAGTCTCTTTTGGTTATACCTGCATCTCTTGTTGGCAACTGGATCAATGAAATTGATAAATTTGCTCCTTCGTTAAAATACTATGTGCTCCATCCATCTGAAAACAAGAGCTGTGATGAAGAAAATTTTGCAAATCTTTTAGACGAATATGACATTTTCATCACCACCTATGGGATGCTTATCAAATATGATTGGCTGAAAGAAGTAGAATGGAATACGGTCATACTTGACGAAGCACAAGCTGTCAAAAACCCCGGAACTAGGCAGACTAGAGCCGTAAAACAGTTAAAAGCTGGTTTTAAGTTAGCTATGACGGGAACGCCGATAGAAAACCGGTTGTCTGATTTGTGGTCCCTATTTGACTTTATCAACAAGGGACTTTTAGGCAGTGTAAAAGAGTTTTCAGACTATACAAAAAAATTAGGCAAGAGTTATGAAGGGTATTCAAGACTTAAAAATGTTGTATCACCCTTTATACTAAGAAGGCTAAAAACTGACAAGTCAGTAATTGCCGATTTGCCTGACAAGATTGAAATGAAAACATACACCAAACTGACTAAAAAGCAATATGCATTCTACAGCTCCCTTGTGGATGAGCTTAAAACAAAACTGGAGTCCTCACGAGAAGGTATTGAAAGAAAAGGGCTTGTCCTTTCATCAATTATGAAGCTTAAGCAAATATGCAACCACCCTTCCCAGTATCTTGGGCAGGATGCATATCCAGAAGATGAAAGCGGGAAATATGAAAGGCTGAGGGAAATATGCGAAACCATCTATGAAAAAAGAGAGAGAGTACTGATCTTTACCCAATTTAAAGAAATAACAGAGCATCTTAAAAACTTCCTTGAAACTGTTTTTCACCGTGAAGGGCTGGTACTGCACGGTGGAACACCTGTAGCTAAAAGAAAGGAAATTGTCGCTAGGTTTCAGGGACAAGAATATGTGCCGTTTCTGGTGCTCTCCATTAAAGCTGGAGGAGTTGGACTTAACTTAACTTCTGCAAATCATGTCATCCACTTTGACAGGTGGTGGAATCCGGCAGTTGAGAATCAAGCTACCGACAGAGCGTTTCGAATAGGACAAAAAAGAAATGTTGTGGTACACAAATTTATAACTAGAGGCACAATTGAAGAAAAAATTGATTTAATGATAGAAGATAAGGTTAAGCTTCAGAATGAAATAATTTCTGATTCTACCGAGAGCTGGATAACTGAAATGGACAACAGGCAGCTGATGGAATTATTCAGACTATCGATATAGCAGGCAATTAAAAAGGATGATGTTTGTAAAGTTTATACCAAAACAGGCAGATCATGTAGTCGCAAGAAAAGCATACAGTATCTTGCTTGAATTAGGCATTCATAGAAGTTATTTAAGAAAGCGAGGAAAAAAAATGGCAAGGTACGGTGGTTACCCTAAATATGAAACAGTAGCCGAAAAAATGGCAAAGGTGCAAAAAGGTATAGCAAAACTCAAAAAGAAAAACCCTGATATTGAGCCAATTGTTATTAACGGCACTAAGCTGGCAAAAACATGGTGGGCAATAGCATGGAACAAAAATCTGGAGAGCTATTCCGATTACTCCAACAGGATAGGCAGAGGACGCACCTATGTCCGGCATGGGGCTGTAATGGATCTCAAAATTGCACCGGGAAGTGTGACTGCCCTTGTCCAAGGAACCAGAGCCAAACCCTACAAAATTGAAATTACTATTGAACCTCTCAAAAAAAGCTTATGGAACGAGCTGGTAAACGCTTCCCAAGGTAAAATAAGTTCGCTTCAGGAGCTGACCGAAGGTAAATTTCCCAAAGAGCTGGGTGAACTGTTTACTAAACAGGGAACCGGACTTTTCCCAAGTCCTGATGAAATTTCTTTTGATTGCAGTTGTCCCGACTGGGCATACATGTGCAAGCACGTAGCTGCAGTGCTATATGGTATCGGAGCTCGTTTTGATGAAAACCCCATGCTGTTTTTCCTTCTGCGTAATGTAGATATCAATGAGCTGATATCAGAGGCAGTAAAAGAAAAAACTGAAAACCTCATAAAAAAATCTTCCAAAAAGAGCAAAAGGGTAATTGATAGCGGAGACATTTCCGATATGTTTGGAATTGATATGTAAAGCAGAATCCAGCTGGTGATATAGACAATATTGTTTTTACGGATGCTTAATTAAAGCTTATAGGAGAAGTATGGCAAAGAAGCTAATAACAGTCGAAAGTTTTTATAAAAGTTTGTAAAATAATAAACGGGCATATAAAATTCAAGAGGCTGTCAGATAAGGTGTGTAAATAGAAGCTAGGATGAAGCGGCTGACAGCTTTACCACAAAAATAATATCCTACAATAAATCTTGTCACTGTTCAGACCCTCTGTAACTTGAGATAAACTTTCGCAATAACGGAAACTTCGCTTCATTTGCAAGAGCTGTAAAAGTTTTCGCTCGGGCAAGCCGAAACTCGCAAAAATACATTTTGAAATATTACTTTGTTGCATTTTTGCGTAGAACAGTCGGCTTGCTTTTCCTCACTCTGACTATACATCTCTAAGCTGCATTTCGCTAATGTTTCCTAACATTGCGAAAGTTTATCTCTTTAGCTACCTGTGAACTGTAACTAAATCTTGTATGAATAATATGTATAACCCAAATAATTATTCATTGTATTATTGAAATTGTGATACAATAAATGTATGGCGATATGAATTCATTGTGATTCACATGATAAATTGCTTTAGAAAGGAGTCTTATATGCGAACACTTAATATAAATATTCCTATATCGAAGGAAATACTCTTTGTTCTTAAAAAGGATGAAAAGTCTTTACAAGAGGAAGCAAGAAAAATTCTTGCTTTACAGTTCTTTAAGGAACGCAAGTTATCTCTTGGCAAAGCAGCTGAACTTGCTGATATGGATAAGGACGATTTTGTTATTCTCCTTGGAAAAAACCAGATTGATATATACCAATATACTGAACGTGAATTAGAGCAAGAGTTTGATGCTATAGAAAAGTTTGTGGAGGATTTTAAGAATGAAGGTAGTAATTAATTCCTCTCCACTGATAACTCTGTCACTGATCGGACATATGGAGCTTCTGTTAAAACTTTATGATGAAGTTATTGTACCAAGATCTGTATACAATGAAGTTGTTGTTAAAGGAAAGGGTAAGGCTGGCAGTAAAGAACTAGCATGTGTTGACCACTTTACAGTTTTTGAAATAGAGAATAAAGCTCTCAAAGACACTGTTATGCTTGAGTTGGATGAAGGTGAGGCTGAAGTTATAACAGTAGCTAAGGAAAAAGGAATACATAATGTAATCATTGACGAGTTTGCAGGAAGACAATATGCTTCACTGCTTGGGTTAAATGTTATTGGTACATTGGGTATGCTCCTAATTGGTAAAAAGCTTGGGTTTATTGATGAACTTAAACCCCTAATGGATATAATGCTTAAACATAACCGTTATATAAGCCGGGTTCTGTACTTAGAGATACTAAAAAAGGCAAATGAAATCTAATTGTTATTACTATATGCAACGTCTTTAATTCTTGCAATATGGTTTTTGAAATACTATGTGGTACAGTATGCAAATTAAGGACAGAAAATACCTCTCACTGTCATCTGGGAGGATGGCAGAAAAGACGAAATATGTTGGTGACAGGTGAGATGATATCATGTTATGTAAACTTATTTCAACCTGAAATAATTGGGATAGTTTATATGTTAACCATTGTAGGTCGCGCAGGTCATGACCAATATAAGTTTTTACTATATAATTACACACAAAAATGCCGGGCTATACCCATTTTCCACTTTTTACTCCTTTACAAATTAGAACGCATGTTCTATAATGTATGTGCGAACACACGTTTTATTGGAAGGAGTTTTTTATGGGCAGAGTTATTCTGCATTCGGACTTGAATAATTTTTATGCTAGTGTTGAGTGCCTTTACAACCCTGACCTACGTGGTAAACCTGTTGCAGTTTGCGGCTCACAGTCCACTAGGCATGGTATTGTTCTTACCAAAAACTATCCTGCAAAATATGCCGGAGTTAAAACCGGTGAAGCTATATGGGAAGCACGTAACAAGTGCCCTGACCTTGTTGTGGTTCCTCCGAATTATCTTTTATACCTGCGGTTTTCCATGTCCGCGCGGAAGATATATGAAGACTATACAAATCTGATTGAGGCGTTTGGCATTGACGAAAACTGGCTTGATGTAACCGAGAGTGTCAAGCTTTTTGGGAATGGAGAAAGTATAGCCTATAAAATCAAGAACAGGATAAAGTCCGAACTGGGAATAACCGCTTCGGTTGGAGTAAGCTATAATAAAATTTTCGCAAAAATGGGTTCCGATTTAAAAAAGCCTGATGCTGTTACAGTCATAACCTCTGATAACTACAAAGAAAAGCTCTGGGACCTCCCCGTTGGCGAGCTCTTGTACGTAGGTCGATCCACAAAGAAAAAGCTTACTGATATAGGGATAATCACCATAGGAGACCTTGCCAGTACATCTCCAAAATTTCTTGCGAAAAAGCTGGGAAAATGGGGAGAACTTTTGTGGACCTTTGCCAACGGTTACGATCAGACCCCCGTTACAAGGTCAGATTATCAATGCCCCATAAAAGGTATTGGAAATTCTCTCACAACACATAGAGATCTTACTACCAACGATGATGTAAAGATCCTTATCTATGTGTTATCCGACAGTGTTGCAGAGCGGCTCCGGCGTCACCATTTCAGAGGAAAGACCGTGCAGATATCAATAAAGGATTCAAACCTAAGTTTTATCGAAAGGCAGGGACAGCTTTGGACGTATACGTGCACTTGTTCTGAAATCGCCGAAAAAGCATATGCAATTTTTTTAGATTCGTGGGATTGGTCGCAAAACATACGAGCGCTCGGCGTACGAGTTACAGATCTGACCCCGGCGGATCAGCATATACAGCTTTCTCTTTTTGATGATGACACAAGAGCAAAAAGAGAGCTAATTGACAGGAGCATGGACAAAATAAGGTCACGCTTTGGACATTATTCAGTGCAGCGGGCAATACTCCTTAAGGATAATGAGCTTAATGCCAATCCCGTCGAGGAAAACGTTATTCATCCAGTGGCATATCGCATTGGGCATTAGAATAATATGATTATGTGTGGTTAGTATCTTGGAAACCATCACTTAAATAAGTAATCGGGTTTTCCCCCCTATAAAGTTTGGGGTTTAGGGAGAGTTCGATAAAGCTTAACAGGATACAATATCAAATTAAGGTGATTTTATGCGAAAGGTATTTGTAGATGTAGTAGTACAGTATACAAAAGAAGGGCAGAAAATACCTCTTACTGTCATTTGGGAAGATGGAAGAAAATATGAAATAGACAAGGTTACCGATATAAGACGTGCTGCCTCGCTGAAAGTAGGCGGGCAGGGGCTCAGATATAAATGTCGCATATCGGGCAGTGAGACTTTCCTTTGGCTTGAAGAAGGCAAATGGTTTGTCGAGGCAAAAAATTAGCACTTTTAAGAAGTTGAACTTCGCATAAAATGTATACTACAGTAAGTTATTTACAAAAACTTGGTGGATTATTCCGTTTACACTAAAGAATATTCACTCCCAAAATGTATACTGCAGATAGAAACACTCTGACACTATATGTTTATATGCGAAGTTCAACTAAAATACTTTCTAGGTATTAATCATTAGGATTAAACCTCTTTAAGCTTAGTGAATTGGTAACAACTGATACCGAACTGAACGCCATAGCTCCACCTGCTATCATTGGGTTTAAAAATCCTATAGCAGCAATCGGAATACCAATAATATTATATATAAACGCCCAGAAAAGATTCTGCTTTATTTTCCGCATGGTTTTTCTGGATAGCTTGATTGCTGCAGGAATTGTGGTTAAATCTCCACGCATCAAGGTAATATCTGCAGCTTCAATCGCCACATCCGTTCCGGTACCGATAGCCATACCAATATCAGCAGTAGCTAGTGCGGGAGCATCATTAATTCCGTCACCCACCATCGCAACAATTTTGCCTTTTTGCTTAAGCTTTTCGACTTCCTCTGCTTTGTTTTCAGGAAGAACCTCCGCGAAAACATTAGTAATACCAACCTGTTTCGCAATTGCATTAGCAGTCCTTTTGTTGTCACCAGTTATCATATATACTTCAATATTCATCTTCTGCAATTCTTTAATAGCTTTTTTAGAACTCTCTTTTAAAGTATCAGCAACGGCTATTATAGCTTCAATTTTACTATCAACTGCCATAAGCATTGCTGTTTTTCCCTCATCCTCAAGTTCAACTATAGCTACTTCTGTTAATCCAAGGTCAATTTCTTTTTCTGTCATAAGTTTACGGGTTCCTATATAAACTTCTCTTCCGTTTACAATTGCCATTACTCCTCTTCCGGGAATAGCCTCAAACTTGTCCGGATCGGGAATAACCTCGGAGTTCTCCTTACCCTTCTCGTAAATAGCTGCCCCAAGCGGGTGCTCTGAACTTTTCTCTGCAATAGCTGCCAAATGCAATATCTCATCTTTTTCTATTTCACCCAAGACCAGCACATCGGTTACTTCAGGTTGTCCTTTTGTGATAGTTCCAGTCTTGTCAAGGACAACAGCATTCAGTTTATATGTCATTTCTAGGTGCTCTCCGCCTTTGAAAAGGATCCCATTTTCAGCACCTTTGCCGGTACCTACCATTATTGCAGTGGGCGTGGCCAACCCCAGTGAACATGGACAAGCTATAACAAGAACCGCTACCGCGCTTACTATTCCGGAAGCTAAATTACCTACAACCAGATACCAAATCAGAAATGTAATTGCTGCAATTCCTATAACTACAGGTACAAAAATCCCGGAAACTTTATCAGCTATTTTCTGCACGGGTGCTTTGGAGCCTTGCGCATTTTCAACCATACTAATAATTTGTGCAAGTACTGTATCCTTACCTACCTTAGTCGCCTCAAATTTAAACGCCCCAAACTTGTTAATTGTTGCCCCAACAACCAAATCTCCTGCTTTTTTATCCACAGGCAGGCTCTCTCCTGTGAGCATTGATTCGTCAAGCGATGAGTTACCCTCGATAATTTTTCCGTCTACAGGCACTTTTTCTCCAGGTCTTACTACAATAATATCCCCCGCTTCTACTTCCTCTATTGGGATATCTTCTTCCAAACCATCTTTGATAACTCTTGCAGTCCTTGCTTGTAATCCCATCAGCTTTTTAATGGCTTCGGAAGTTTTCCCCTTTGCTACTGCTTCAAGATATTTCCCTAACAAAATCAAAGTGATAATAACTGCAGAAGCTTCAAAGTACAGCTCCTTCATCATAACTCCAGATTTTAAAGGGACAAAAAAGGCATTATAAATACTGAAAAAATACGCTGCTGATGTACCCATTGCGATTAAAACATCCATGTTTGCACTCTTTGCTTTGAGTGCATAATATGCATTTTTATAAAACCTAAACCCTATTATAAACTGTATCGGTGTAGCCATAATCAGCTGAAAGTACTCATTATGGAGGAATGCAAGGTCAAGATTCACAAGTGTAAGCAGCATAGCCATAACAAGCGGGGCACTGAGTACTGCAGATATAATCAGTTCAATCCGTAAGCGCTTTATTTCTTTTTCTCTCTGCTCTTTTTCTCTGTCTCGGTTAACTTCCTCAACACGCTTGGCATGATAGCCAAGCTCTTCTACTACCTTTATAATTTCGTATACTTTTATCTTTGAACTGTCATATTTTACAGTTGCTTTTTCTATAGCAAAATTTACTGCCGCCCGATCCACGCCATCCAGCTTGTTCAAGCTTTTTTCAATCCTAGCAGCACAAGCTGCACATGACATACCGGATATTTTTATTGTTTCTTTTTTATCCATAGCCTTCACCTCTCAATTCTCTATTTATTATATTTACCCATAATCTTTACATTTAAGCTTAAAGTGAGTAATTATAAAAAAGTGGGCTTCGCCACTTTTTTTCGCTAGGGAACCTTATGGTTCCCTTCGACGGATGCTCCGCATCCTGAGCACCCTCCTTAAAGCAGCAAAGGGGCTTCCCCTTTGCAATCCCCATTATCTAGGAAAGTATACTTTCCTAGATAATAAAAAAGAACTGCCGCATATTAACTTATGCAAGCAGTTCCTTAATATAATAACATATTATTTTTCTACAAAACACTTCCATCCGGGGTGATTATAACCTCATTATATGGAACTATAACCTGTGTCTCAAGCATTGCGGTTTTCACAGCCTTAACTATTCCCCCGCAGCAAGGAACCTGCATTCTTACTACAGTTATACTTTTTATATTATTATTTGCAAGAATGTCGCACAGTTTGTCCTTGTAGTAATCAACATTATCCAGCTTAGGACATCCTATTACAGTTATTCGTCCCTTAATATAATCCTTATGAAAATCAGCATAGGCATAAGCAGTACAATCAGCGGCAACTAAAAGGTCCGCATTATTAAAGTACTCTGCTCTAGTGTTTACAAGGTTAAGCTGTACAGGCCACTGTCTGAGCTCTGACTGTCTTTGCTCCTCCTCAGCTACCGGTATTTTCTTTTTTTCATCTGTATTTCTCTGTATCATTCTGGCAGCAGAACCAGGGCAGCCACAAGCAAGAGGTTCCTTATCAATTTCTTCTGCATACTTATTTTCTTCAGATTTCTTAACTTCCTTTGCTTGCTTATTTTCTTCAGCGTATTTTCTTTCTTCAATCCGCTTTTGTACTTTTACCTCATCGTAGGCATCCGCTTCTCTTTCAATTATCTCAATTGCTCCTTTTGGGCATTCAGGTAGGCAATCACCCAAACCGTCGCAATACTCATCGCTGATAAGTCTTGCTTTTCCGTCAATAATTTCTATTGCTCCTTCGTGGCAAGCATCAATGCAAAGCCCACATCCATTGCACTTTGATTCATCTATACTTACAATGTTTCTTTTCACAATACTTCTTTTCAATTTTTACACGCTCCTTTTATAATATAAATATTTTTATTTTTCATCTTAGCATCAACATTTTACTTAAGGTCATTAGCAAAGCGCTCTAGTCAAATTTTTATAGTTTAATAATACTACAGCATTAATTTCATATATTTAACGCATTTATGTCCTGACTTAAAATAACTGCGAACGCTTTAACGCATTATTTCTGTAAGGGTTACTTAAGAATTAACACTGTATTAATAATTAAAAAGCTAAATCTTTGATTATGATTATACTAAAATAGCAAACATTAATCAGTAACTTATGTTACATTTATAAAGAAACATGCGAAAAATTTAAATATAAATTGTGAAAAAGGGTAAATATGAAATTAATACTTTACACTAAATTTATTAGAATTGGAGAAAGACCAAATGAACGAAATAATTGAAGTACTAAAATCATGTATATTGTTTAAAGATATGACCGGTAAGGATATTTCAGATATTCTTAATAAAATAAAATATTCAACACCGTGTTTTTCCAAGGAACAAACAATTGCTATAGAGGACGATGAATGCTCAAACATAGGAATAGTTGTAAAAGGTTCAGTAGAAATTCAAAAGATATATGAATCCGGAAAGAAAATTACTATTGAACGCTTGAAGCCTGGAGAAATTTTTGGAGAAGTCATAATTTTTTCATCGGCAAAAAAATATCCTTCAACAGTCGTTTCTATAGAAGAATCAAAGGTGATGTTTATCCACCGGGATGAAATTTTAAAGATATCTGGGACAAACACAATGTTGCTTAACAGATTCATGGAACTTTTATCAAATAAAATCATTATGCTAAACAAAAAACTGAAAAGCCTCTCTTACCATACACTGCGCCAAAAAATAGCAAACTATATCCTCGAAGAACATAAAAAGCAGAAAAATCTAAAAATTATATTGCCATATAAAAGATGTGAGATGGCTGAACAATTAGGTGTTACACGACCATCTCTTTCAAGGGAATTTGTAAACATGAGAAACAACGGTCTATTTGATTTTTCTTGTAGAACAGTTATGATTAAGGATCTTAATGGGCTGGAAAATGCACTTTCCGATTAGCGGTGTTTAAAATGTGGTATAATTTAATTTGAAACAACCAAAAATCATAATAACTGGGGTGACTGAATGAACCGTAAAATCGCAAGGAGAAAGTTAGGTAATACAGGATTGCTGGTTTCAGAACTAAGTTTTGGTGCAATGAATTTAAGATTGCTCGATTCTTCGGAAGAAGCTTTAAATATGCTTAATTATGTTCTGGATCAAGGTATCAACCTTATAGATACAGCACGAGCATACAGTCTGGAAAATAAAGATGGCTATCTTATGGAAAGCGAGTATTTTGTCGGTCAGGCGATCAAAAACCGTACCGATCTTAGTGAACCAATAGTTATAGTTACAAAAGGTCATGGCTATAATCTACCTGATCTTGATACAGACCTTAAAAAAAGTATTGATACACTTGGTATTCAGGGTAAAGGAAATCTAAAAATAGGAAACAACGATATTAAGCTTGTATATTTTGTTCATGGTTTAAATGAAGCAAGATGGGAAGATATTAAGCACAATGGCGTTCTTGAGAAACTACAGGAGTTGAAAAATGAAGGGATAATAAATTATACCGGATTTTCCAGCCATTACGGCAACGTTAAAGCAATAAAAGAAGCTGCCGCCTCAGGGTTTTTCGATGTTATCGAGCTTCCTTATAATATATTTAACCGAAGCCTAGGAGAAGATGGCAATTTTAATCTGCTTAAATATATTTATGATTTAGGTATTGGAATCATAAATATGAAAGCTTTTGGAGGAAATGGATTAGTACCCGTTTTGGAAATCTTGAAAGAATATGTTGATATTGACCACAACACCATGCTAGGCTTTTGTTTATCTAACCCAAATATTTCAACGATAGATGTAGGAGCAAGATATACAAGTGAAATAGACGCTGATATAAAAACAGTGCTTGCTCCACGCCCTGACAGTAATCAGCTTATAAAAATGAAGCAGGAAGCCGATAAGGTTTCAAGCCATTTTAAAAACACATGCAGGGAATGTATGCATTGCCTTGAAAAGTTTAAATGCCCACAGGATATCAATTTTCCTGGAATACTCTCTGTCTATTCCAGATATAAGATAAATAAAAACTTAGAACGTGATACATCATCGTTTAATGAGCAGTATAAAGAATTTGAGCTTAATGCTGATGATTGCCTAGAGTGTGGCGAGTGCAACCCATGGTGCGAATATAAACTGAATATTCCCCAGATGTTAAGGGAAGCGCATGACAATCTAAAATAATTGTTTAGTAGAAACTTCTTTAAGCGGGGGATAAACGAACTCTACTTCAGTGGTGTGTTCACTCCCCCATTGAAGGGCGTTTGACAAAATACCCCCCGAACACAACTTGTACCATTATTTTATCACTAACTGAACAAAGCAGCAACCCTTTTCACCTTGATTTGGTAAAATATCCTTTATCACTATGCTTGAGCTTCTGAAAGATCTCCTTAATTTTTCTTTTTAGATATTCAATATCTTTATCGGCATTCATTCTCCTTTTTTCCATATAATCCATAACTTCTAGTACCATAATCGCAATGCTAGAACTCGCAAGCCTGTTTTCAATTTTATCCTTTGGGCTTGCTTTAAGGCTAAAATTAAATTTATGCTTGATCATACTGTTTAAAAGGTTATAAATTTCATTTTCATTTTTCTCTTTTTTTAATTGCTTGTAAATATTCTCGAGCTTTTTGTCCTGCTTCTTTTGTATTGTAAAATAAACAATAACGGCTGCTGCCAAAATCATTACAATAGCTAATCCCCAAAGCACAATATATAGATGCCCTTTATTAATCTGCAATGTAAGATATCCTTCCCTTTGGGGTTTATAGCTTATCTGATCAATTGTTACTGCTTCAATGGGAGGTGCTGCATTCTGTGATTGCGCAATTGATTCAGGCATCTCTCCGGTAACCATAATTTCTATACCGGGAATTTCAACCTTTTCATAAGTTTCCGATTCTGTATTAAAATAAGATATATACATAGGTTCTATTGTCAGTTTCCCATTTTTTTCAGGAACCAGTATGATTTCAAAATCTTTGCGAGATAAGTATTGCCCATTTTCAATGCTTTCTTCCATTACCTTTTCGGTCTCATAAACTGAAAAACCGGGGATATCTTTATTAATTATATTTTTTAGAACATCAAGATTGCAATTACCCAAAAGGGATACAGAAAGTGTAAGTGAGGTGCCATATTCAACCTCATGCTTACTGTATTTTGATTCAAGCTTTATATCCCCAACCAGCCCTGAAAATTCTGTAGGTTGGATGTCTTTGGGCAAGGGCTTAACCATTAACTGCTTTTGTTCAGTTTTTAGATACACAGGCTTTTGGGAGCCAAAAAAGCCACCAGTACCGATATTCACTTGAAAATTAAATGAAGGTATGCTGAATGTGCCAGCCTTTATAGGCACAAGGTACATTTTTTTTGCTTCATACTTTATATATCTATTATCTCCAATATATGTATAACTAGCCTTTAAATCACCATCAGGCATATCATTCATTATAAACCCATCAAGATTTACAACATCTAGAAAACCAAAGTTTTCAATATTATATCGAGAATAGAGTTCATAGGTCAAAGCAATCTTTTGACCATAATATACATCATCAGAGGAAAGAATTGTTTTTACAAACACATCCTGCTGCTCCCCTGCTGCATTATTGTCACCTTCTTTAACACTCACTTTAAGCTCATTGGTTTTGTAAGTCTTTCCGTTGTATTCCACACTTCCTAAAAGCGTAAACTCTCCTGTGTTTTTAGGCATTATTATATAAGTTACATCGGTCTGTCGCGTTATATCGCCATTAACAATGTGAGTTGAGGTTGACTGACTGCTTGTCAAAACATCAAAATTATCCAGCCCTTCTATTTCCACGCTCTTGACGTTTTGGGCATTAATAAGTGAAAGCGTTAAATTGGTGCTGACTCCTTTTTTTAGGCTTAAACTGTCAATATCAAGGCGAAATTGCGGTTCTTTCGCCAGCACACTTCCTGTTGTCAAAAAATTAATTGATGTAATAATTAATAATATAAGTATTGCTTTTAACCTTTTACCAGTCATATCCATCCTCCTTGCCCCTGTTTTTCACTTGCTGATTGTTCTTGAGGCTGTCCTCCTCCTGTTTCTCAAGCATTTTTAGTATCTGCTCCAATTCTGTGTTATTTAGTGCCTCAGAAAGCTCCTGTTCATTTGAGTTGGCATCGTTTGGCTCTCCACTTGGCTCATCCTTCTGTGTTTCATTCTGTCCCTCATTATTTTGCTCATCACCCTGATGATCCTGTTGTTCAGTCTGCCCATCATCAGAGTTTTCCGGATTTTGTCCTTCATTTTCCTGTTGCGACTCCTGCTGTTCCTCATTTTCCGAAGAATCTTCGCCATGTTCTTCCTGGGAATTGTCATTGTTTTCCTGAGCTCCATACTCCTGCTCATTTTTGTTATCTTCTTGGTTGTTATCTTCATTATTCTGCTGGTTTGGACTACTTTCATACTGCTCAAGTAACATTTGCACATACTCGTAATTATATTTTAGCTGTACATTGTCCGGATACTTCAAAATTCCTTCCTTATATGTTTCTAGCGCCTTTTGATAATGCTCAACCTTTTGATTTTCGTCACTTGCTCCATCACCAAGCTTTGCAAAGGAATTACCTAAATTTAGATATTTATCCAGCTTATCAAAAGCTTTGGCAAAAAACTCGCCAGCTTGCTCAAAGTTGCCTAAAGAATATGAAGCATTACCTGAGTTGTAATTAAGCTTTAGGTTTTCCGGTTCTTTTATCAAACCATCCTGATACGTCACAAGTGCCTCATCCAGCTTATTTTCAACATACAGTCTGTTTCCCTTTTTTATAGACTCATTTACGGTATTATTAAAGTCAGCTACTCCAGTTAAGAATAATATTGCTAGTAATATAACTAAAGCCACAGAAATAAAAAAAACTTTCTTCATCTTAAGCTGATCCCCTTTCAGGCAGAACATAGCCTACAATAAACAGCAATATCCCCGCACCAAGAAAATACTGATAGAGTTGCGTAAACCTTCGAATTTTCTCTGTCCTTAAGGTATCTCTTTTCAATGCAGATATATCTTTTATAAGCAGATTCGCTTCGTCACCTGAAAGCGATGATTGATAATAAGAACCTCTGCCCAAAGAAGCAAGTCCTTGAAGGGTAGCGGTATTTAATCTTGACATAACATACTGACCACTATTATCCGTTTTATAACCGATTCTCATTTCTCCAGTTGAGTCATAAACAGGTACAAGACCACCCTTTTCTGTGCCTATTCCTATAACATACACTTTCAAACGATCATCCTTTATCGACTTTAATACATCAACACTATGAGATTCATGCTCTTCACCATCGGATAGAACGATAATTACCTTATCAGAGCTTGAAGTTCTGTTAAAGGAGTTATACGCTAGTTTAATGGCATTTCCCACATTGGTGCCTCCCCCTCCAATCATTTCAGTGTCTATTACATTAAGGAACATGCGCGCCAGTTGATAGTCATCGGTAAGTGGCATCTGGATGTATGCAGACGATGAAAATGGGATAAAGCCTATCCTGTCCCCCTCAAGGTTGTCAATTATACTCTCTATAACCTTTTTAGCCCTGCTGATTCTATCCGGCATAATATCATCAACTAGCATACTTTTTGAGGTATCAATCAAAATATAAATATCCAACCCTGACTTATTTACCTCTGTGAATCCCTGAAATG
>Ga0265293_10003468_pt1 | contig 29264 bp, 27 predicted proteins | sample Munlanlewell138R_FD_192505 | JGI IMG/M metagenome (GOLD analysis project Ga0265293, IMG submission 192505) | Leachate microbial communities from a municipal landfill in Southern Ontario, Canada - Leachate well 138R | ecosystem: Engineered > Solid waste > Landfill > Unclassified | place: Canada... | reverse complement strand
GATGGTGGAATATTGTTGCTACATTGAAAACATCTAAGACATTGTTTGCAATAATTTTCATTAAAATTGCTCATAAATTATGCCTCCTTTTTTACTACCCTCAATTTATTATATGTATTATTGTAGAAAATGTACTAGCTAAAAAGGTTCATAACTTATGTCACGACAAACAATAAAAAGCTAAAATAATTTAGCTTTTTCTATTTTAAACTTACAATTTCTAAACCTAGATCTTGTAAATATTCAATTATTTGGGGCAAGGCATTAATGACAGCTTTAGACTCGTGTAGCAGGATAATAGAGCCTGATACATTGGTGTTTTTAATATTGTTAAATATTTTATCTGCATCACGAACCTTCCAATCTTCAGGGTCATTATTCCAAAGTACTAATTTATATTGATGGTCATAGGCCACTTCTTCAACTTGTTTATTAAAAGACCCATAGGGTGGGCGAAACAGGATTATTTTTTCACCAGCTATTTCTTCAAGAAGTTCCATAGATTGAAACATTTCACTTTTTTGCTTTTCAGCGGATACATTTGACATGATTACATGGTTCATCGAGTGGCTACCAATAGAATATCCATTAGAGTGAATATATTTAACATACTCTGGATACTTTAGCATATTAAGTCCAATAAGGAAAAATGTTCCACCTACATCATACTCCTTTAATATATCAATAATTTCAACTGAATATTCTGAAGGTCCATCATCAAAGGTAAGAGCTACTTTTCCCTCTGGGAGTCCATAAGTTATTAGGTTTTCAAGATCTATAAAAGGAATAGTAGTATGTTGACTCTGAACATCAGATATTTTTTTGATTATTACATCGTCATCTGAAGCCAATAATACATTAATATCAGAATCTATAAAATCATTCTTTATTAAATCAACTCTATCATCTAAAGAGGCAGTACCAAATTCGATAGATTCTGCCAATGCTTTTTCATCAAGACCAAGATTATTTAGATAAAGATGGCCTAAATAACCAAATAATAAAAAGAATATTACACTGAAGACAGCAACGGCTATAGGTGCAATTTTATGGGTATGTTGCTTTGGTGCAACATCTATATTTAGTTTTACCTTCTCCTCATCTTCTTCTTCTTGAGGCTCATCCATTGGTGAAAAGTCTGTAGATGTAAAGACTAACTTGTCCAATTCACTAACATTATTACAAGTCCTAATAGAGTTTAAGTTGTTTATATAATCTTCAGAGCACAAAAAGTGTAATTGCTCACTTTGCTCACAATAGGTCCGCGTTAATACACTGATACCTTGATTATGGGTGAGGTCGAAAAAATTTTTGAAGGATAATCTATATCTATATTTATCATCAAACTTAGCAACAGACTTTAAATTTTCAGCTGTATACTCATCAACTTTCCAAAACATCTCAATCTCTTGCTCAAAAGAGAGCCTTACATGTAGAAAATGATTATCAGAAATACAATTAACTCCTTTTAGTTCCAGTAACTTCCCATGATAAACTGGCATAATGGGCCCCCTTTCTCTAGCTAGAATAAGACAATTGGTCCTTGTTTACTTTGTTTCTGAGGAGTTGTCTGATTTTGGTGAAAAAGAGAAAGTCATTCTCTGAGTGAAATCATTTATAGTTTTCATTAATTCAGATTTTTCATCATAGATTTTTTGATATTGTTGTGCATATTGTTGGTTTTCTGTTTCTAAACTCCTTACCTTTTCTTCAAGCTCATTAATTTTTAACATGTTTTGGTATTGGGTATTCATTGATTCTTCATTAAGTTTATTGTATTTGTTAACTTCTGTATTAAGTTGGTTTGAAATCATTTCATATTCCATGTTAGAAGTATTTTGATATTCTTTATAATCTTCTAGCAATTGATCATAGCTCATTTGCTTATTGGTGAGACTACTTTCTAGACCACGAATTTCTTTGTTTTTTTCCTGTAAAAGCTGGTCTCTTTTTACTAAATCTTGTTTAATACGACTAATAGTTTCATTAGCAATATATAGTTGCTCTTCTAGTCCTTTACTTTTATAGAGTATTAGCTGACGGTCTTTAATCATGTTTTCTAAAGAAACGATTAAGTCTAGAACTACCTTGTCCTGATTATCCTTTGAAAAAACATTACTGCTCTGTAGGTTAACTTGTTCATTTTGTTTCATATTAATAGATCTCTCCTCATCAAAAACTTCTTCTTGTTTTACATTATCTTGATCCAAGGGATTTTCATTAAGGCTGTTAGACTTAAACCAGCCTATTCCCTTCTTTTTTGCATTATCTTTGATCACAATACCATCCCCCTATTAAATAGTATAATATTAAAAATTTCACTATTATTTGAATCTGGATTAAATAGATAAAAAAGGAAAACTATTCCTATAATAATTCTAATCTTATTGTAAGTCTATGTCAAGGAATGTCAATAAAAGACTTTCAAATAAAATATGAATATTTAGAATATTTTTAAATGCCTATCTAGATACGATAAATTTACATATTCCAGAGAGTCCAGAGATTTGTCAATAGGGATAAACTATGATATTATATAAGCCGATTGAGAACATATAATAGTTGCATTACTAAGACTTTAGTTTAGAAAGGAGAATGTTGATTTATGTTAGAGTTGCCAAATTGCCCAAAATGTGAATCTGAATATACTTATGAAGATAGGAATGTTTTTGTTTGCCCAGAATGTAGTCATGAATGGGGCTTAGAAGAGGTTCAAAATATTGTAGCTGAAAGGATAGTAAAAGATGCCCATGGAAACATATTAGAAGATGGGGACACAGTAACAGTAATCAAGGATCTTAAGGTAAAGGGAAGCTCTTCAGTCATTAAAATAGGAACAAAGGTAAAAAACATAAGGCTAATTACAGGAGACCATGATATTGATTGCAAGATAGATGGATTTGGAGCTATGAAATTAAAATCTGAATTTGTAAAGAAAGTATAGATATGACTAAAGAATATTTTCCTTTATATTTGATTTATGGCTTTGCATTTATTAATATGGGCATATTTTCAATACAGGAAAAGGATGTAGAACTGATAGACCTGCCTCTGGTGAAATCATTAAAATATTTAGGTTACTTTGGGATCATTCATGGAATTTCTGAATGGATTACTATGATTACAACATTAGGGCTGTATCCAGATTTGTATATTTATCTATTTATTCTAAAACAGACTTTAAAGGCTGTATCATTTACATTTTTAATGTATTTCGGTATAAGTTTAATGCCCTTAAGAGATAGATACAAGAAACAAATTCTGAAAATCCCAATTTTTTTAGTTGGCATATGGCAAATTGGGTTTGTTTTATTAATACTTTATAAAGGACAAGATTATCATATTTTAAATCCAAGATACAATATAATAACACTAAGATACATAATGGGATTTTCAGGTGGTGTAATATCGGCTATAGCCTTATTTCTAAATGCAAAATTAATAGAAGAGAAAAAATCCAATAAAATGGCTAAAAGATATAGAAGTTTAGCATGGATTTTTTTAATATATGGTTTACTAGATGGACTTATTGTAAAGGAAATGGATTTTTTTCCTGCAAATATGATTAATACCAAACTTTTTTTGAGATATTTAGATTTCCAACTCAAGTATTAAAATCAATTGTTGGAATAACAATCAATGTTCTTTTGATTAAGGTAATTGACACATTTGGGTGGGAACAAAAAGAAAAACTAAATCGATTAGAAAAACATAGAATAGCTTCAGAAGAAAGAAGAAAGTTAGGATTAGAAATACACGATAGCATAATACAAAGTCTATACGCAGCTGGTTTAAAGGTTGGGACAAAATTCAGAGTATGAATTTCTCTCCAGGGATGATAAATTATTAACATAACAAGATATTATCTAAACAAAATGGATAAGAAAAAAATAATTAAAAAGGAGAGGATTTTAGTGAAGAAAACTGCAATCTTTATGGTAGTAGTTATGACTATTATGGCATTAGTTGGATGTACAGAACAAAAAGTACAAACTACAGCAACTACAGTACAAGAAGTAAGCTATGAAAATGGTACATATAGAGGAACATTTTCAGATGGGGGAAGTATGCAAGTAGGCGTGGAATTCAAGTTAGAAAACAATATTGTTAAAGAAGCTAAACTTAGATATTTAGAATATAAGGGTGTAAACTATCTAAAAGAAGAAACAGATAAGACAATAATAGGTTTAGCACAACAATATAAAACATTATTTGAACATCTTGTAGAAAAAGATATTAGAGAAAGTCTTGGTGATTTATATGAGCCAGGAAATATAGTTACAGAAAATGTAGATGCCTTTACTGGTGCTACAATTAGAGCAGGCAAAATAATATCTGCTACTAGAGATGCACTTAACAGAGGGGTATACAGCTATTAATGTTTAAAATAGAGCTACTTTAAGTATTACTTAAAGTAGCTCTATTTTATTTTAAACAAGTATAAAATAGAGTATTGCATTTTATACTTCACTAATATATAATAAAATAAAAAACCGACCAGTCGGTTTGTGGAGGTAATATGCCAAATACAAATAATGAAAAAACAATGACTAAAAAAGAAATGATTATTCACCATGCTTTTAACTTGTTTGCTGAAAAGGGGTACTCAGATACATCTATAGACCATATTGTAAAAGCTTCCGGTATAAGTAAGGGAGGGATTTATTATTACTTTCCTAGTAAAGAAGAAATATTTTTAGAAATTGCCAATGATAGACTTAGACAAAGGAACAATGTATTCAAGGAAAGCATAAATACATCTTCAAATAAGGAAAAAATAGAAAGCTATATACGATGGACATTGACAGGGTTTTTTGATGAAAAAGTCCAAAAGATGTCTCGCTTTACCTTTGAATTTTGGTCTGTAGTCTCTAGAAATCCTAATATTAAAGATAAAGCACAGGAAAGATATAAAAAATTCTATGATGACTTGGCAAATATTTTACAAAATGGAATCGAAAAAGGAGAATTCAAAGAAGATATGGATGTTCCATCAATGGTATATATTATTTTATCTACAATGGATGGTATTGGATTTGTGAATTCTGTAATGGGAGTTAGTTTGACTCAAGATATATTAGAAAACTATATTGACATGATATTAAAAAAGATAGTTAAGGGGGATTAATATGATTATATACGATTATTGTAAGAATATTGAGCTAGATAAAATATATGAAGGATTTCAAATAGGTTTTTCTGACTATATTATACAACTTCAAATGTCTAAGGAAGATTTTTTTAAAAGGTTTTTTGGACCTGAAGGGAATAGTTTAGAACATTCCTTTATTGCCTTAGATGAGGGTAAGCCCATAGGACTAATTTTTGGAGGTATTAAAGACTATGAGGGTGTTAAAACCCTGCGCTGTGGAACTCTTTGTATTCACCCAGACTATCGTGGAAAAGGAATTAGCAAGGATCTCTTTAAACTACATAAGGAAGTGGCATTGGAGAATAATTGTAAGCAAATGTTTTTAGAGGTTATAGTAGGAAATGATAGGGCTATTAAATTTTACAACAATCTAGGATATGAAAAAATCTATGACATAAAATACTATTCCCATAAAGAACCAAATACTATCCTAGATAAAGAAGATGACTTGATAGACATCCAGGAAGTTACCTTTGATACTATATTAAATTTGTCCTCTGAAATAAAAGATGTGCATGTAAATTGGCAAAATGATTTTGGTTACATGAAAAAACTTGAAGGATTAGTACATTATGGAGCCTATAAAGACAAAAAACTAATAAGTGGAATAAGCTTAAGTAAAAGTGGCAAAATCTTCTTTATATGGACAAATCACCAGTATCGTCATAGGGGTATAGGAAGAAGTCTAATTGTGAGGGGAGCTAAGGACTTAAACCTAAATAGCTTGAGCATAAACTTTCCTAATAATGCTAATATAGAAGGTTTTATAAAAAGGATGAAATTTCAAAAAGAAAATATATCCCAATATGAAATGTATTTAACCTTAGATCAACATGAAAGTGAGAAAAAACATGGACTTAATTAGGAAACTATCAAGTAAAGAAGATTTTATATCCTTTGCCAATATAGTTGGAAATGCTTATCCAGGCTTTGGCATAGAAACAGAGGAGCAGAAAGAAAGGTTTGTAGAAAATGCCATGAAGACTCAAGATGAAAATCCCTTTGTTACATTTTATGGATTATTTAAAGAAGAAAAACTTGTTGGTGCCATGAGATACCATGATTTCAAGATGAACCTATTAGCAAATATAATTCAAGTTGGAGGTATTGGATTAATAGCAGTAGATATGCTACATAAAAAAGAAAAGGTAGCTAAAACTATAATGTCTGATTTTATAGAACATTATAGAAACAAAGGAGTATCTATGGTGATGCTTTACCCCTTTAACCCTAGTTTTTACAAAAAGATGGGATTTGGATTTGGTACAAGCATGAATCAATACAGAGTAAAACCATCTAATCTTCCAAAGGGAAAATCTAAGTCGAACATAAGAAATATTGAAAAAATCCATACTAAAAAATTATTAGAATGTTATACACGAATCTACGAAAAGACAAATGGACTTGTAGAAAAATATGAGAGAGAATTTCAACTACTACTGAACAACCCAAAGATTAAAATAGTGGGATACTTTAAAGATGATGAAATTAAGGGTTATATAATTTATGAGTTTAAGCAAAGCCATGAAAAAAATATTTTTGTAAATGATATAGTGATTAATCAATTATTGTTTGAAGACCAAGAAGCTCTTAGGGAGTTAATGACATTTTTGAACAGTCAAAGGGATCAAATAGACTATGTAGTATTTAATGTACAGGATGATAACTTTAGATTTATATTGGAAGACCCGAGAAATGGCTCTAATAATCTTTTAACACCAGTGTACCATGAAACAAATATTCAAGGAACGGGAATAATGTATAGGGTAATAGATGTAATGGCAACCATAGACCAGCTAAAGGATCATAATTTCAATGATGAAAGCTGTAGACTAAAGATGACAATAGATGATGACTTTGTAGAAAAAAACAATGGTAGTATAATAATTGATTTTCAAAAAGGATTTCCTTCAATTACAAGTAGTGAAGAATACGATGTGGAGATAAAATTAAATATAGCTGACTTTTCTTCTTTAATTACTTGTACAGTTAGTTTTAATAGTTTATACAAATATGGAAGAGCATTAATTTCAGATGTATCTTATTTAAAAACAGTAAATAATATATTTTCATCTGATGAAAAGCCAGTTTGTTTAACCATGTTTTAATAAATAAAAACTTAATTTAATAGAAAATATAAACTCCTAGGTATTTATTAGATAAATTTAATAAGTATCTAGGGGTTTTTTTAATTTGACTAGGTATAAAGTATAGTTTTTTGGAATATGAGTATAATGATAATAATTGTACTATAGGAAAGAGCTGGAGGTGATGAAAATGGGTGGTTTATTAAAAAAGAGTGCAGTATTTGTAGTACTGGTGGCATGGGTGTTGACTATGGTAAATTCATCTTCAGGTATTTCACAATTTGCTTCAAGTAGAGAAACAAAGATGAAAGTTGTAAACTCAGAGGATGCATTTATCTCATTGCCAGAAATTATAGAAATAGATGTTAAGTTATTAAAAAAGACCATGAATTATTATAAATTCATTACAATAGAACCTAAGGATAAGAATGAAAGTCAAACAGATACTGTAACACCTCTAGAGCCAGTGAAAATAGCAGAACCAAAAGAAACCATAGAGGTCACAGAAATAATAAAAGTAGTTGAAAAAAATAATCCAATAACAATAAAAGAGTTTTTGAGAAGTGAAGAAACCATCGAAATTACTGGAGTTAAAAGTAACTTGGTAATCGGAAACAATATGAGAGATCAGATAGAGTTGGTAGATATAGTATTTGATAATCCAAAGCTGAAAATCAATTATAGCACTTATTTATTGGAAATGGGAGAACAAATTAATATACCTGTTATATACGAGGGCGCAGATATTCTAGAAGTCAATGATGAAAATCATATTTCAAAGGCAATCCTTTCTTTTCAATGGAATAGTGGCAAATCAACAATTTATAAAGATGTAATTGTAAATTTCAAAGTTAGTGAAGAGATTATAGAAATTATTGAAGAATAATGAGACAAGGTAAATGGGGGATAAAGATGAAGAAAATAAACTTACTTAGCAATGTGAAAAAACACAAGAAAGTAATTTATAGTTTTAGTATTATTTTATGGATTGTATTTACAGTATTTGTTTTAAACATCATATTTCATCCAACTGAGATATTAGAGGAAACATATGAAAACAAGGTAGTGGAGGAAACACTTTTTAGTTATAAGGCAGACATGATCCCATATTTTCTCAATTCTAGGGGTGGAATGACTAATATAGAAAAGGTAACTTTTACTAAAGTTACTAAAGATATAATTTTGCATATTAAGACCTCTATAAAATCAGATAAGCCAGTTAGCATAAAAGGTTCAAAAAAAGTAATTCTAAGGCTGGTTGCAGAAGACTTATGGGAGAAAGAATATGAGCTGGAGGGAGAGACAAGCCTAGCAATTGAAGGAACAGATATTACTATTATAGACAATGATTACAATATCAATATTCCAGAACTAATGAATTTTATACGAATAGGAGAAGAGGAAATAAATTTAAGACCAACTAAATATACTTTTGAAATAGAGCCTATAATAGAAGGGGTAATATTATATGATGGCAAAGAAATACCTATAGACCAAAGCCCTCAAACCTTTTTAGAATACTCTCAAACCCAAATTAAAGTAAGCGAAGAAAATAAATTTTCAACAACTACCCCCATAACTAAGAATATTGTAATCCCACAATACTATAATATGATGATTATGGAAATTCCAATGAAAACAGCAAAGTATATGTTTGGAAGTTTTTATCTTATGGTTCTCTTAATATTTATGATTGTAACTTTTCGTCACTTTAAAAGAAACAAGTTAAAATTATCAGAAACTCAGATTATAGACAAAAAATATAAATTGAGATTAATTAATGTACTGGAAGAAGTAGACAAACTAAACAATGAAAAGGTGGTTTTAGGTCTATTTAAGAGTTTAGTAATAATTTCAGATGAAAAGGAAAGCCCAATTTTCAGATATGAAAATGAGGAAAAGGTAGTATATTATGTGTTAGATGGAAGATATATTTACTTATATCAGATTAATAACAATAGGGAAGAAGATTTGAAATTACAATACAATTCTATGATTTAAGGAAGTGTAATTAGAATGAAAGATAAAACAGTTAATAGCATAGGTAGATTGGATTTTAAATCTGAAGAACTTAAGATAATACACACCTATAGATATTTCTCCTGGTTTTTTACTTCACTATTTTACTTTTTTGGCAATCTCCCTTCTCATTGGATATTCAAATTATCTGTAATAGTTTTATTGTATATCTCTGTAAAGATTACTATAGAAATATACAATCGGTATGAGACTAGAGAAAAAAATGATATGGAAAAATCATTTATATTTATTGAAACTATAGGTATAATATTTATTTTACTGCCAACTGGAGGTGTAAATAGTCCCTTCATTTGGTATGCATTAAATCCAGTATTGATTTCTGCAGTATATTTATCTTACTATTTTAGTTGGTTTAATCTAATATCATATTTGTGTGCATCAATAACTACTTCTTATTTCTTTTATAACCCAACAAAAGACAGTATAAATATCATATTATCAAAACATTCTCATCTAATCTTAATATTTATCCTAATTACTTTAGCAGTACAGTTACTAGCAAAGTTGTCTAGTCAATTGAGAAATCAAAGCATTGAATTGTTGAAAACAAACATAGAATTAAATAAAGCTAACATGGAACTCAATAAATCAATGGAACATATCATGTCCCTGTATCAAACTGTAGAAGCTATTACATCTCAAGATAATAAAAACAAAATCTATCAAACTTTTGCTGAATATACTGCCAAGCTTACAGGAACAGATACTGGATTTTTCTGGCCAAAGGACTGTGATGAAGTAGGAGACATTATTTATATAAGTAATACTATACCAAAGACTGTAGAAGATACCCTTATTTCTAATATAGAAGAAATATGTAATGACACATTTCTTTCAAATAAAATATTTAAGATCAGTATAGAAGATTATAATTTTAATGTAATTTCTGTAAAATCAACATCTAAAAGTTTTGGTTTAATGGGATTTAAGACTGATATCTCTCCATCTGAAATCATAGAAGAACATGTTAATAAACTAAAGTTTTTATCAGAATTATCAGCCATAATACTTGAAAGGTTTCATTTAGAGGGGATTACAGAAAAACTTATGATATCTGAAGAACAAAACAGAATTGCTAATGAGATGCATGATAGTGTGGCACAAGAACTTTTTAGCATTTCCTATGCTGTCCATTATATTATTGAAAACTGTAAAAGAATGACTAACCCTCAGCTAGAGGAAAAACTACATTCACTTCAAGCCTCTGCCCATTCTGCAATGAAAGAATTGAGAACTACAATATATAGACTTAGCTCTAGAAAAGGAGGAGAAAAGTCATTTCAATCAAGTATAAGAGATTACCTTCAGAATGTTTCTAAATTAAATAATGTAGATATAAAGTTTGATATTAAAGGAGATGAAGAATCAGTTAGTATCTCTAAAAAGAGAGGAATATATAGGATTGTCTGTGAGGCAACTGGCAATGCTATACGCCATGGAAAATGTAAATTTATAGAAGTTGATCTATATATTGATAATAGAATTATTGAATTAAATATTAGTGATAATGGAGAAGGATTTGAGACAAACCAAATTAATAAGGAAGATGCAGGGTTAGGATTAAATAATATGAAAAGACTTGTAGAATTATTTGATGGACAAATCTGTATTAATAGTGAATTAGGTGGAGGAGCTACTATTAATATATTAATGCCAAACACTAATATAATAGAAAGAAAAGAGGGAGATTTGGCTATATGAGAACAATAATTGTAGATGATCATCCTTTAGTTAGACAGGGACTGTCTTCAATATTAGATATGGAAGAGGATATAGACATTGTAGGGGAGAGCGATAATGTTTCAGAAGCATTGGAGATAATATGTGAAAAAAAACCGGATTTAGCATTAATAGATCTAAGATTGGGAAAGGGCTGCGGATTAGATATAGTTAGTGAAGCTAAAAAACAAAAAATCTATAGCAAGTTCATTGTTTTAACCTCCTCTGCATCCTATGAAGATTTCTTAATGGCAGAAGAATGTGGGGTAGAAGGATATGTTTTAAAAGAAGCATTGCCAGAAGAACTTCTTTATGCCATAAGAGTGGTAAGTCGAGGAAGGAAATACTATGACCCTGGAATATTAGAATATAAGTTGAGACAGGATAGTAATAGCTGTAGTGAACAATTAACTCCAAGAGAAAGGGAAGTCCTAAGAGAGTTAAGTAAAGGATTGAATAATAGTCAAATAGCTAGACAATTATTTATTACTGAAAACACAGTAAAAAAGCATGTGGGACAGATATTATCAAAATTGGATTTAAAAGATCGAACACAGGCAGCTCTTTATGCAAATAATATGGAGTTAAAGCATAGAACCTAGTACTACTTAAGTAGTATTGAAAGAGTACTCTTTTTAAGAGTAAATAGTATCCTTGAGTACAATGCTAATACATGCTAGAAAGCCCATAATATAGGTGTAAGATAAAAATAAAAAAATGGAGGAATGAAAAATGAAAAGAAAATCTTTAGTAGTCCTTACACTTTTGATTGTGGCATCATTAATGGCAGGAATTGGTACAGGAGCCCTTGATGTATTTAGTGCAAACAGAGCATCGGCTATGAAAGTAGTGAATGATGGAAGTGCATATATAGGCCTTAGTGGAGACGGGAAATATGCCTATGAGACAAATAATGGACAGTTGAAAATTGATTTTACATCAAATAACCCTTATGTTATAGGAGATGGCTTCAACCCACAAGCAAGATCAGAATTTAATGAAGTATTTACTGTAACCAATCAAAGTGCAAAGACAGTATATGTTTGGCTAGAGGCAAAGGGCTGGAGTTCACAACATAATAGTGGACTTGTCTATAGAATAAATAATACTGATGGCATATATACACCTGTAAATGAATGGTACAGAAACAACCCAGAGGGCAAGAATTTACTTAGCAGTACTGGAACAAACTACAACGATGGTGTTGGAAAGATGGCATATGTGAAGCTTGAGCCAGGTCAATACTTTAATGTAAAAATTCTTGTTAAGACAGAGATGTCTAATGGCTATGGAGACCCTAATACTCCTTATAGCGACTGGGGCCATACTGTAATTGTTAAAGCAAATTCAACTGCACCTACTCAAAACTAAAAATGCAATTGAAACTAGGTATATAATCATACATCAAATAATAGAACTATAGGTTAGTCACCTAACCTATAGTTCTATTTACATATTTAGTAAGGAGGGTGAAAACATGAGTAGACTATCAAAACTAAAAAACACATTATTTTATATATTTATAGTATTAGGACTAATGACCATATTTTCTCAACTTAAAGAAGAAAACAATATAAATTTGCCTATTAGGCTAGGATATGTTTACTCTGGAAGCATGGAGCCTACCATAAAGACAAATCATGGCTATATCCTTATTAAGTCAAAAGAATATGGTATCAATGACATTATTACCTTTCTTCCTAAAGTATTAAAAGACAAATATGTGACCCATAGGATTGTAGATCTAGCCAGAGATGGGAAGTTCATAACAAGGGGAGACAATAATCAATCAACAGATCAAGAAGGTGGAGAACCACTTATTACAGAGGAACAAATTATAGGAAAAGCTTTAATGATAAATAGTAAACCTATAATCATACCATATTTAGGTATAATCACTGAAAAGTTTAATAGCCTAATAAAAGGCCTTAATGTTTTTATGTTGATATCAATAGGAATAGGACTGTACTTACTAGGATATATATTAGAAACTACAACAAATAAATATAAAGGTTCAAGAAAAAGGCATATTCGCATAATGGACATTGCTCCATATTTTGACCCAGTATTCATTCTTTTATCAGCAATTGTTTTTATTAATATTATTTTTTTAGGATTAACTATTAAATCTTGGACACCAGAGGAAATATCTTATGTAATTGTAAGCAAAAAAGGACTTTCATCTCCAATACCTGGAGAAAGATTTATTGAATCAATGAATCTTGAAAATAAAACATGGCTATCTTTTGTTACATTTTTTGAACCAGAAAGAGAAGGTACAGTGGTTCATCCTAAAGGACTTTTACTACCACCAAAACAAAACCAAGAATATACTTTATCAATAAAAGCCCCTGATAAAATTGGTTATTACACTGAAAAAATATATAAAAGGACATATATCAATATTTTACCAGAGAAATTGTTAGAATTTTTATACTCTAAGGGCCAACTATTACCCTTAATGATGTTATTTACTCCTGGAATAATGATAAATATCGGGGTTTATATATGGTGGATGAAGCGTTGGAAGCTAGGTAGAAGAAAAGCTATGGAATGGTTAATCCCATTTAGGAGGGTTCTTAAGAAACTGATATAACCCTAAGAGACAATGGCTATTGTCTCTTTTGTTTTTTTGGTATACTATATAATAATGAATTAAGTTTAGATGGAGTGATCATAATGGATGAAAATAATAGTATAAAGGGAGAAGGTTGTGAAATTCTGGTTCCCTTTAATGAGAGAAAACCATTAGTTGATATAGAGAAAAGTCTTATAAAAACATATAGAAAACATATATGGGCAAAATTCATTAAGGGGATAAAGGAGTATGAGCTTATACAAGATGGAGATAAGATAGCTGTAGCCATATCTGGAGGAAAGGATAGTCTTCTTATGGCAAAGCTTTTTCAGGAGCTTTATAGAAATGGAAATAAAAATTTCCAGTTAGAATTTATAGCCATGGACCCAGGATACCACAGTGAAATAAGAGAACTTCTAGAAGACAACTGTAGATATTTAGAAATACCTGTAATAATATATGATGCAGATATATTTCAAGTTGCAGACAAAATAGCAAAGGATTATCCCTGCTATATGTGTGCTAGGATGAGAAGGGGCTCCCTATATGGAAAGGCAAAGGAACTAGGTTGCAATAAGCTGGCCTTAGGTCATCATTTTAATGATGTAATAGAAACAACGATGCTAAATTTATTGTGTGCTGGAAGCTTTAAAACCATGATGCCTAAACTAAGGGCTCAAAACTTTGAGGGCCTAGAACTAATAAGACCCTTATACCATATAGAGGAAATTTATATTCAAAGATTTATACAAAATGCTGGGATATGGCCCTTAAACTGTGCCTGTATGGTTTCAGCTAAAAAAATAGGCAACAAAAGATATGAAATAAAGGACTTAATTGAAAAACTTAAAAAGGATTTTGTAAATGTTGATATTAACATATTTAGAGCTGCTGAAAATGTAAATATGGATGGGGTTTTAGGTTGGCAAAAAGACGATGAAAAACACTACTTTTTAGATGATTATTAAAGGTTAATAGGAGGGGGATATATAAATGAAACTGATTTCTTGGAATGTAAATGGACTTCGTGCCTGTGTAGGAAAGGGTTTTTTAGATTATTTCAAGGAAGTAGAAGCAGATATTTTTTGTATACAAGAGACAAAGCTACAAGAAGGACAAATAGAATTAAACTTAGAAGGATATCATCAATACTGGAATTATGCTGAAAAAAAGGGGTATTCAGGTACTGCAGTTTTCACAAAGATAGAGCCTTTAAGTGTTAGTTATGGTTTAGATATTGAAGAGCATGATAAGGAAGGTAGGGTTATTACCTTAGAATATGATGAGTTTTACCTAGTGAATGTCTACACTCCTAACTCGCAAAGAGAGCTGGCAAGGCTAGACTATAGAATGAAATGGGAAGAGGATTTTAGGTCTTTTCTAAAGAAATTAGAGACTAAAAAACCTGTAATTCTATGTGGGGATCTAAATGTTGCCCATAAGGAGATAGATTTAAAAAATCCAAATACTAATAGAAAAAATGCAGGCTTTACCGATGAAGAAAGGGGGAAGATGACTTTACTTCTAGGTTCAGGATTTATAGATAGTTTTAGACACTTTTATCCAGACAAGGAAGATGCCTACACTTGGTGGTCTTATATGAGACAAGCCAGAGAAAAGAATGTGGGCTGGAGAATTGATTATTTTATAGTATCTGAAGTTCTCGTAGACAAAATAAAGTCAGCAGATATACATTCAGATGTAATGGGCTCAGATCATTGCCCTGTGGAATTAGTACTATGAAAAAACTTATTTTTTCTATTATAAGACTTTTTACTGGTTTTTTTGTTTGTGCAGTAGGTATGGTCATGACAATTAATGCTAATTTAGGAGTTGCACCTTGGGATGTGCTACATCAGGGCATTGGAAATCTATTTAATCTTCCTATGGGGAGAGCTAGTATAATTGCTGGATTATTAATAGTAATAATAGATATTTTCTTAGAACAAAACATAGGTTGGGGAACAATATTTAATATGATATTTATTGGGATTTTTGTTGATTTTTTAATGCTAAATAATCTAATTCCTATTTTCGAAGATTTCTTACCTAGTTTGTTAATGATGTTTTTAGGAATGTTAATCTTAGGTTATGGATGCTACTTATATATAGGTGCTGGTTTTGGTGCAGGCCCAAGGGATGGGCTTATGGTTGCACTGACTAAGAAGACCAATAAATCTGTAAGATTTGTAAAAAATTCTGTAGAAATTTTTGCCATAGTAATAGGATACTTCTTAGGTGGATCTGTTGGTATAGGAACAGCTATAATGTCCATAGCAGGAGGATACTTCTTTCAATTTGCCTTTAGTTCGGTAAATTTCAATGTATCAGAAGTAAAGCATAGATATATTATAGATGATATTAGACTAATTAAAGAAAAGATAATGATTAAAAAGGATGAAGCCTAAGCTTCATCCTTTTTATAAAACTATTTTACTTTTTGTTCTCCTGATATGGAGTAAGTTCCTGTAGGGTTAAATGTATCTTTAGCTTCTTGAGTAGCAAAGTATACATTACCTATAACTTTTGTATTTTTCAATGTAACTCCATTAGCTACTATATATAGGTCACCTTCAATAGTACCGTTTTCGATTCTAGCTTTAGGGCTATTAACAGTTAATTGTGGAGTTTTTAAAGTAAATTCACCTGTTATATTTCTCTTATCATCTTGAGTATAAAGAGCTAATTTACGGTCAAATGCAAGAGTACCAGCATTTGGTCCAGTAGGTGCAGTCTTAGTTCCTCTAAAGTCACCTTCTAATACAAGCTCTTTATCAGTAGTGATGTCATCTTCTAAACAGATAATCCATACACCGTGCTCAGATACTGATTTTTCAAGAGTCTCTGCATCTGTTACTACAGAAGCTGATGTAATTACATCAGGGTTTACTAATTCTTGTTTTCCAGTAACTTTACTATTTACATTATTGAAAGTAGCTTTTGCACTTTCAGTAGTGAAATAAAGGTTTCCGTTTACTGTCATATCTTCTAATTTAAAGTTGTCTTCATAAACATATAGGTTTCCATTGAAAGTACCACTTAACATTCTAGCAGTTGGGCTCTTAATGAATAGTTTTGGTGCAGTTAATGTGAAGTTGTGAGTTTTAACCTTAGTTTTATCTTCTAAAGTTACTTGGCTATAAAGACCAATCTTACGATCCTCAGCACCTCTGTTCTCAAATCTACCTTCCATAGTAATAGGTTTAGTAAAGAACATATCCTTTAATAAAGCACCAATCCATTTACCACCATTTTCCTCTGTAACCATTGCTTTTTCAAAGGCAGCTTCAGTAGATACTATTGAAGCTGTTGAAAGAGCATCTGCATCTTCGACGATTAATACCTTTTTACCAGTTAAGGAGCTCTTTTCATCCATTTTGAATGTTTCTTTAACTTCATTATTTAAGAAGTAGATATTTCCTTCAACTCTAGCATCAACTAATTGGAAGTTTGGTACTGCTACATAAACATCACCCTTAAAGATTCCAGCTTGAATTCTAGCATTTGGACTCTTAATAGTAAGTTTAGGTGCTGTAATAGTAAATCTACGAGTTGGAACTTTCTTACCATCTTCTAAAGTGATTTGGGTATAAGGAGCTATTTTTCGTTGAATGACATCATTGCCATTTGCATCCTTTTTACCGTTTACAAATTCACCTTCTAAAACTAATTCTTTATCAAAAGTTAAATCTCTTAAAGTAGCAGCAATCCATGAACCCTCTTTAGATATTGCTTTTTCAAAAGCAGCTGCATCTCTTACTATTGAAGCTGTTGAAGTAGCATCAACATCTACTAATACTTTTTCTCCTGAAATGGAGCTTTTTGCATCCATTTTGAAAGTATCTTTAGCTTCTTGAGTAGTGAAATATACATTTCCTTCAACCTTAGTACCTACTAATTGGAAATCCTTAGCTTCTACATAGATATCGCCTTTAAATGTACCATTTTGAATTCTAGCATTAGTGCTCTTAACAGTCAATTTTGGTGCTGTTAAAGAGAATTCTTCAAGTACATTTCTCTTATCATCTTGAGTGTAAAGGGCTATCTTTCTTTGATACTGATCAGTACCATCAGGATTTTGTTTTCCGTTTTTAATTTCTCCTTCTAATACTAGTTCTTTGTTAATAACTAGATTATTAAGAGTAGCAATAATCCATGTACCATCTTTTGATATTGCTTTTTCAAATCCTGCTGCTCTATTTACTAAGGAAGCAGTTGTAAGAGCATCTGGTGCCACATTTTCTTCTACTACTGGAGTTTCTTCTTTAACTTCTTCAGCTACAGCTGGAGCTAATTTTGCAAGAGTTCTTGGTCCAACTACTCCATCAACTCTAAGACCATTTTTAGCTTGGTAGTCATTAACTGCTGCCAAAGTTTTTTCTCCAAAAATACCATCTACTTTAAGTACATAGCCATTGTTGCTAAGTAGAGTTTGTAAAAGTTTAACATCTCCACCTACAGAACCTAAAGCAAGGAATCTAGTTATGTCTGCTGATGTAGTTGGAACTACCCATGTATTACCTGTAGATGGTTTTGATGGTGCTCCTGGTGTTGTTGGCGCTGGTGCTGAAGTAGTAGCAGCAGCAACAACATCCACTGCAACTAAGTTTCTCGCTGAGTTTGCACTAACAGCCACTGAAGATAGTAGCATTATTGCACAACTTACTAAAGCGACTAATCTTTTGTTCATAAATACACCTCCTGTTATTGTATGGAATAGATAAAACCTAAATAACATATTTTGATATTTAGGTTTTGTCCACTCTGTTATATTATAATCTATTCATATGATAATTGAAATAGGGAAATTGAATATTTTGTTAAAAAGTTATTAAATATAATAATTCTTGATTAAACAGATATTATTCGATTTTTTTCAGCAAATTCCACAACAGAAGTATTATACTTTCCTGTTTTGTGGATAAATTTTGAGATTACATAATACTTATCCCCAAAATGCATAGGTATAAAATACTTTGGAGATATTTCTTTGATAAAGTATTCTCCACCTAAGTGAAAGTAGTCTTCTAGTCTAGGATCTACTGGAAACATGGCTATATGAATATTTTCCACCTTAATTCTTCCTATTTCTTCTTTAAAGGCCTTCTCCATCCTAAGCTTTTCTTCCACCGTATCTTCTTCCCAATACCACCAATTTAGATCTCCACCATGGAAAATATTAATATTGTCCACATTAATGAGAAAAGATACCCCCAGATCTGTAGAACCAAAGGTCTTGATATTAACCATATCTAAGGTTAATTGTTCATAGGGTCTTACAATATGAATATTACTATCCAGTGAAGGTAAAACTATATCTGAGCTTAAAATATATTCAATATCTTTGCGAGTATTTTGCCATTTAAATATGTCAGGATTAAAATGGTCACCATGACCATGGCTAACAAATACTAGTGTTTTCTTATCCCTTAAAGAGATATCACCCTTATAATAGTCAAATACTAAAAATATATTTTCTGTTTCAATAGTAAATCCACTATGAGAGATATGCTCTATTTTTACATTTAATTTATTCATTTTATCATCTCCTCTAATTAGGTATTTCTATATAAAAGGATACACCATTTTCTTCATTTCGTACATAAATTGTAGTATTATGAACGGTAAATATTTTATTTACTATGGCTAAGCCAAGACCAAATTCTCCCTTATATCCTATGTTAAACTTATAGAACATTTTATCTAGAATTTCTTCCTCAATGGGGGCCCCATCATTCCAAATTTTTAAATTTACTTTTTTATTTCCAGCTTTTAAGGAAATAAGGATTTTTCGATTTGCATATCGAATTTGGTTATCTAAAAGATTTTCAATTGCAACCCTCCACTGTTCTAAGTCTCCCTCAATAAGCATGGGAACAAGGTCTAAATCCCAATCAATATCTGTCCTATTCCATGAAAATCTATCCACGATTTCCTTAATTAGGACATCAAGGGAAAACATTGTCTTATCTATATTATGGCTAGAAAGATAATCTAATTTAGTTAAATACAGTAGGTTCTTAATCTTTTTTTCAAGTCTTTTAGCTTCCTCATCTATAATGTGGATAGAACTTTCTAGAGTACCTTTTGGGTATATACCATCTCTAATGGCTTCAGTAAAGCTTTGAATAACCATTACAGGAGTTTTTAACTCATGGGATACATGCTGCAAAAAAGACTGCTCTGCTTCGTCTTGACGGATAAGTTGATTTCTAAGATGTTCAATAGAGAGGGCCAGTTTACCTATTTCATCTTTCCTATTAAGCTCTATAGGTTCCTTCCACTCATTATTAGCCAATTTATCTACTTTCTTCTCTAGAACTACCAAAGGCTTAGACAGATATCTTGACAATAATACAGCTGGAATCCAGCTAAATAAAAGAACTAGAACCATGACGGTAATAAGCTTTCTAAATAAAGTTTGCACTAAATCCTGCCTATAGGAATCACTCATATAAGAAACTAAAAAGGCATCTCGACCTAAGGCTTTCACCTTAGAAATAATATAAAATATTTTTTCACCATTTATATCACCTATATATTCTTGGCTAGGTTCTTTTTGGACTAAGGCCTCATCCTTAGCATTTTTCAAAAAAGTTATAGATATTGATGAGTTTAATATTATTTTGTTGTCATCATATATTATAAAATGGTTTACAGTTCGTATGTCTTCAATAGAGGGCTCCTTTTTCCCGAAAAAATCAGGACCAATGTAATCTCTATATATGTCGCTATCAAACTGATCAAAGACCAAGGCTTGAGCAGAGCGGATAGTAGCATAGACCTCTTTAGTGAAAAAGCTCCTTAAGGTTGAAGGGAGAATGATAGACAGTAGCATTGATATGGATAAGGTGATAATGGCAATGACAATCCAAATTTGAACTGATAGAGGATAATTTTTCATGATTTGACCACCCTATAGCCATATCCATAAACAGTCTCTATATCTAATTCAGGCATTTTTTTTCTAAGTCTCCTTACCAAATCATCTACTACCCTATCGGAACCAAAGTAATCATTTCCCCATATATGATCTAAAATCTGTTCTCTAGATAAAGCCATTCCTAGATTTTTAGCAAAATAAATTAAGAGTTCATATTCCTTAGAAGTAAGGTCTATGGTCTCATCCCCCAACTTTACTAGTCTACTGCCATCATATATAGTATAGGGAAAGAGACTTATTGTAGGAGAAATACTTTGGTGAAACCTATCTAGTAAGTTTCTAGCACGAATGATGAGTTCCCTTGGTAAAAAAGGTTTAGACAGATAATCATCACTACCTAGTTCAAGGCCTACTACCCTATCTATATCTGCATCCCTAGCTGAAATAAATATGACAGGGATATTAGGGGTATGGGATTTTATTTCTTTAATCAATTGATAGCCATCAATATCTGGAAGCATAATATCTAAAATCCATAAGTCAGGAGGATTTTTAATTACTTTAATTGCGTCTTCCCCATTTAAAAAGGAGAACACATCCCAACCTTCCTTCTTTAAATATGAAGTAAGCACTAAATTCAAATTTTCATCATCTTCTACTAAATATATCTTCACAATATCACCCCATTTATATTTCCTATTCTAGATATATTATATCAAATAAACTAAATAAAAAATAAATCCCACAACAAAAACATAATTTCCACATACTATTTTCATAATATTTGGTTAGAATTAAATAAGAAGAAATAGGAATTCATACAAGGAGGAATAAGAATGGATGAAAACAAAGATTTTATCATAATAAGTGGAGATTCTAATGAAGTTCAAGAAGTAGAAGGAATTCACAAAACACAAGAAGAAACATACTTTTATAGAAGTGGAAATGAAAACCAATCTCCTAAGAAAAAATCTTTTAGGGGTAGCTTAATATCTTATATTGCATTGGCCCTTGTTGCTTCTTTTATAGGAGGAATAGCCTCAACCTATGTTGGGCCTAGTCTATATGGAAAATTTATACCTAAGCCAGAGGGTACAGAGTATGTGGCACAAACAGTAAATATTAATACTAAAGACGATATAAATACTATATCAGCTGTAGTTAAAAAGGCCATGAGCTCAGTAGTAGGTATAACTTCTGTAGAGCCAAAACAATTTTGGTTTTCACAGCAAGATGTGGAAGGAGTAGGTTCAGGAGTCATTGTAGATAGTAAAGGCTATATCTTAACAAACTCCCATGTAGTAGCCGATGGAAATGCAAAATCAGTTCATGTATTATTTGAAAATGGAGATAAAAAGCCTGCCACAATTCTTTGGAATGATAGCGTACTAGACCTTGCCATAGTCAAGGTAGATATGACAGGGCTTCCAGTAGCCACTTTAGGAGATTCAGATGAATTGGAAGTAGGGGAAATTGCAGTAGCCATAGGAAATCCATTGGGATTAGAGTTTCAAAGAACAGTAACATCAGGAATAATATCTGGGCTTCACAGATCTATCCAAATCAATTCAAATAATCTAATTGAAGATTTGATACAAACTGATGCATCCATAAATCCTGGAAATAGTGGAGGACCACTATTAAATAGTAAGGGAGAAGTAGTTGGTATCAACACAGCTAAAATTAAGTCAGCAGAGGGTTTAGGGTTTTCTATTCCTATTAATGAAGCTAAGACAATAGTAGAAGAAGTTGTAAAAAATGGAACCTATAAAACTGTATACATGGGAATTTCAGGAGTATCAGTAGAAGACTATGAAGCAAGACTAGGTGTTAAGTTATCAAGGGATAAGGGAGTCATATTAGTTCAAATTGTTGAAAATACTCCTGCTTCAAGGGCAGGATTAATAAATGGAGATATAGTTACTAAGATAGATGATGTTGAAATAGATAATATGAATAGACTCAAAAAGACCCTATACAGATATAAGCAAGGAGAGAAGGCTACTTTAACAGTTATACGGAACAATTCAGAAATGAAAATAGATATAGAATTTACAGATTTAAGATAATAAAAACAGTCCATGGAAGGTCCCCCTATCCATGGACTGTTTTTATTAAGATTTTATGATATAATCTATCCAAATAGAAATAATAGGGCTTAAATCTTATGTATAGGTTTAATAGGAGGAAAAATGAGAATCAAGAATGTACTTTATATATTATTAGGTATCTTGTTTATGTTACTAGGACTGATAGGCATATTATTGCCAATACTTCCTACCACGCCTTTTTTCATATTGGCTTCCATATTTTTTGTGAAAGGGTCAGAAAAATTTGATATATGGTTTAGAAACACAAATATATATAAAAACTATGCAGAGGATTTTGTAAAAAATAGGTCTATGACATTGAAAAGAAAAATACAAGTATTGCTATTAGCAGACTTTATGATTGCTTTTCCACTTATAATAATAGACAATATATATGTCAGGATATTTTTAATTATAGTAGTAATCATAAAATATTACTACTTCATATTTAAGATAAAGACAAGACCCTTTAACAATTGAGTTAAAAGGTCTTATTTTGATTGTTATTAATAAAATCTTTCTATATATTCTTCATATGTCATGGACCTATCATTAAATCCATCAGGTTTTATTTCGATTATTCTATTTGCAATGGTTTGTATAAATTCATGGTCATGAGAAGCAAACAAAACATTACTCTTAAAATCTTTTAAGCCATTGTTTACAGAAGTAATAGATTCCAAATCTAAATGGTTTGTAGGCTGGTCAAGGATTAGTACATTGGCATTACTTAACATCATCTTAGACAGCATACACCTTACCTTTTCCCCACCAGATAGGACTTTAGCTTGTTTTAAGGCTTCCTCTCCAGAAAATAACATTCTGCCTAAAAATCCTCTTAAATATATTTCAGATTGTTCAACTGAAAACTGTCTTAGCCAATCTACTAAATTTAATTCTACATCACTGAAAAACTCAGAATTATCCTTGGGGAAATATGATTTAGTAATAGTAATTCCCCATTTATAGCTACCACTATCTGCTTCTATTTCTCCCATTAATATTTTAAACAAGGTGGTAATTCCAATCTCATTACCTATAAAAGCAATCTTGTCCCCCTTATTAACCCTAAAACTAATATTATCTAAGACCTTAACCCCATCAACTACCTTAGAAATATTCTCTACAGTAAGGATTTCATTACCAACTTCTCTCTCCATGGTAAAGCCAACAAAGGGATATCTTCTTGTGGAAGGTATAATATCATCTAAAGTTATTTTTTCTAGGAGTTTCTTACGGGAAGTAGCCTGCTTTGACTTTGATGCATTGGCACTAAATCTAGCAATAAAATCCTGCAATTCCTTTATTTTATCTTCTTTTTTTCTGTTTTGATCCTTCATCATTTGAAGAGCTAATTGACTTGATTCATACCAGAAGTCATAATTACCTACAATCATTTTTATTTTGCCGAAATCAATATCTACCATATGGGTACATACTTCATTCAAAAAATGTCTATCGTGGGATACTACGATAACAGTACCCTCAAAATCACCTAAAAATTCCTGTAGCCATCTCACTGACTTTACATCAAGGTGGTTTGTAGGCTCATCTAATATTAGTATGCCTGGTTTACCAAATAAGGCTTGGGCAAGCAATACCTTTACCTTGTCATTACCAGTCAAATCAGCTACCTTTTTTTCGTGTAGCAAAGTTCCTATTCCAAGTCCCTGTAGCAAAGAGGAAGCTTCTGATTCAGCACTCCAACCATCCATCTCTGCAAATTCAGCTTCCAATTCAGAAGCCTTAATACCATCTTCATCGGTAAAGTCTTCTTTAGCATAAATGGCATCTTTTTCTACCATTATTTCATAAAGTCTTTTATTTCCCATGATTACTGTTTGAATTACTTGGCAGTCATCAAACTCAAAATGATCCTGCTTAAGTACTGACATTCTCACATTATTATCAATAAAAACATCTCCCGTATTTGGTTCAATTTCTCCAGAGAGAATTTTAAGAAAAGTACTTTTCCCAGCACCATTGGCTCCGATTACACCATAGCAATTGCCAGGTGTAAATACTAAATTCACATCATCAAATAGTTTTTGTGATCCATATCTTAAGCTTACATTATTTACACTAATCAATTTACAACCATCCCTTACTTAGAATTAAAATCATTATATTATATCATAAATAAAAGACAAGGGATATATTAATTTAAAATTTCAATTTTAGATATTAAAAAAATGTAACTTTTGTACTAATATATATTTATTAAGTTTATCTTGTAATGAAGATTTATATCATATAGAATGTTCTTATATACATACTTAAATTATACTAAGGGAATAAAGTCTTAGGAGGTCATCATATGAGTTTAATAAATGATAGGTCCATTAAGGGTAAGCTAATAGCAGGATTTCTCATTATATCATTGTTTGTAGGAGCCATAGGATTAATGGGAATTAGCAATATGAAAAAAATAAATGAAAACTCGAAAAGCATGTACTACAATAATCTTCAAAATATAAATGATTTACATGAGATAAAGGCCAATCTATTGAGTATAGCCATAATACTGGAATACTTAGCAGATGAAAGGGACATGTATCGGTCTGATGCTTATATTCAAGAAATTAGAAATATCACAGAAATAAATCAAGGAATGATGGATGAATTTGATAATAGAGTGTCTGGAGATATGTTACAGCTTTGGGAAGAATTAAAAGGAGATATAGACAAATATAGGGAAAGAAGAGAAAGTATCATTGAAACCCTTAATCGAGGCAACCGAATAGCAGCGGCTGGTGCCATAAAAACTCTAACAGAATTTAGCCAACAGATGTTTGAAAAAATAAATAATTTAATCCTTTTAAATCAAGAAGCTGCAACAATACAAAATGATAACAATGATAGGGTATATAAAGTAGCCTCTTCCACAATGAATACCATATTAGTTGTCAGCTTTGTTATAGCTTTAGTGTTTGGGCTGTTCTTATCATCATATATTGGTGCAGCAGTTAAAAGAGGCCTTGAATTTGCAGAAGCGTTGGGTAACGGCGATTTAAGATTTGAAGTGGCAGACACTAAATCAAATGATGAACTAGGTAGACTTGTAAAGGCTTTGAAAGAAGCCCAAGGAAAAATAAAATCTACAATAATAGAAATAAATGCAGAGTCTCAAGATGTGTCAGCTTCCTCTGAAGAATTATCTGCTACAATAGAAGAAGTAAACTCTAGTTTTGAAGCCATATCAAACAATACATTGAGAATTGTAGATAGTATACAGGAGATAAATGCAGCAACACAAGAGCTGACAGCTACCATAGAGGAAGTAAATTCAGGAGTAACCCAGCTTGCTACAAGCTCTTCCGATGGAAATGCTGAATCTGCAAAGATAAAGGAAAGGGCAGAGTCTATTAAAACTCAAGGGCAAAATTCAAAAGCAGTAGCTGATAGCCTGTTAAAAGAGAAGGAACAAGCCATATTGGCTGCCATAGAAGAAGGAAAGGTAGTAAATGAAATAACCATAATAGCAGAATCCATAGCATCCATAGCATCCCAGACTAATTTACTGGCATTAAATGCTGCTATTGAAGCTGCCAGGGCAGGGGAAAGTGGAAGAGGATTTGCAGTGGTTGCAGATGAGATTAGAAAACTGGCAGAACAATCAGAAGAATATGTAACAAATATCCAATCTGTAGTATCTAATGTGGAAATGGCATTTATTAATTTGTCGACTAACTCACGATCCATATTACAATTTATTGATGAAAGAGTGACAAAGGATTACGATTTACTAATAGATACTGGAGTTAGTTATGAGAAAGATGCAGTATTTGTAAACGCTCTTTCCCAGGATACAGCTGCCATGGCTGAAGAGCTAAACGCCTCAACTGAAGAGATAGCCTCTGTAATACAAAATGTAGCAAGCAATATGAATGATGCCTCTGCTAATTCTGATGAGATAATGAATGGAATGAAGGAAACCTTATTGGCATTGGAACAAATAGCAACTGCAGCTGATCATCAGGCAGCAGTGGCAGAAAAGTTAAATAGCCTAATCCATATGTTTAAAATATAAATAAAAAGACTAGATTTTTCTAGTCTTTTTATTTATAGTGCAATCTTTTCTTCGCTTTCATAAAAGATATCTTCTTTCTTAACTCCTTTATCAAGTAGAATTTTAAAGCTATCCGTAATCATGTTTTTAGAGCCGCACATATAAACCTTATATCCTTTCAATTCCAAATCCTTTAAAGCAGCAGTTACATAACCCTTCTTGATAGAGGTAGAGTTATCTCTAGAAACCATGGGAATATATTCAAATTTTTCATGGGCTTTATGGAGTTCTTTAAAATAATCATGATATAAAAATTCGTTTTCATATCTTTGCCCATCTAAGAGCTTTACTTCTTTTAGATTAGGATAGTTTGTCAGAACATCCTTAGACAAGGCAATAAAAGGAGTAATTCCAATTCCATTTCCAATAAATAGAACTTTGTCAGCAGATTTATCTGGAACTAAATCATTGCCCATAGGACCTTCCAGCTCTACCCTATCTCCCACCTTAAAACTATTGAATATAACATCAGTTCCATAACCATTTTCTACCTTCTTTATTATGACCTTAAGCTTTTTACTATCTTCATTATATGAAGAAATTGAATAAGCTCTAAAAGCCTTAGGACGCTCTTGGATTTTTATCAATATAAATTGACCTGCCTTATAGTCTACTTTTTCAGGAGTTTCAAAGGCAAATGTATATTCTCTAATTTCTTCACCTAGTTCTTTAATATCTAATATCCTTGAAATAATAGTTTGTCTATTTTCATATCCATCAATTGCAGTTATTTCCTTTAACTTCACAGCATTTTCTTCTGTTTCAAGAGACAGTATAGAAGCAGGGCAGTTTTCAACACATGTGGAGCATTTAATACAGTTTATGCTGTCAAACTGATTGTTCTGTGAAAACTCTAAGTAAGGTGTCAGTTGGAAAGGGCAAACCCTAGAGCATTTTCCACAAGCGTGACATTTACTTTGACTAGAAACAGTAACCTTTTTTTCAGTCTTCTTAGTAACGCCTAAAGCTTTACCTAATTTATGAGAAAGTTTTTGTATAGAACCCATAGGACAAAATTGACACCAAATCCTAGGATTACCAAAGATGGCTAAAGCACCACCTACAATCAACACCATTAAATAAGTATTTACAAACAAAAAACCTAATCTGTCTAGAAAACTAAAAGTTCCCCATAACCTTCCTATTTTTATTAACTTTCTAGAAAAATTAAACATAAAGAAGGTAAAGAATCCAATCACCATAGGTTTAGATTTTAAAAAGTTTGGTATACTTTTATTTCTACTAATTGGCAATAAGAGCTTATCAAACAAGCTGCCATGGGGACAAAAATTTCCACACCAATATCTGCCAGTAAAAAATGAAGTGATAGTTAAACTCGCCATAATAAGCACCACTAACAAACCTAATTTAGGTTCCCACAAACCGCCTATGGCCACTAATACTGTTAATATCCATGCATACTTTCTAATAGCAGTAAAAGTACGATTTGTTTTGATGAAATAATTGTTCAAATTTAAATACCTCCTATAAAAATAATTACCCTCCATTATACCGTAGGGGGGTATATATAATATAAAGCATGAATCAAAATTTGTAAAGAGTATTTTTAAAAAAGTACTTGACATTTATCTCTAAATACTTTAACATAGTAACGAACTAATACAATAAAGTAGAATAAAATTTGGAGGAGATAAGCATGAAAAAAGTAAAAGTATTAATGATTTTAGTAGTGGTTTTAGGGATAATCGGCTCAGGTTGTGGAAAGAAGGACAAGGCCGTTGATACATGGAGTAAGTTAGAAGAAAGAGGAACTATAATTGTAGGTTTAGACGATACCTTTGTTCCCATGGGGTTTAGAGACAATAATGGGAATTTGACAGGCTTTGATGTGGATTTGGCCAAGGAAGCCATAGGAAGGATTGGTCTTGATATTAGGTTTCAACCAATAGATTGGAACTTAAAGGAGCAGGAACTAGAGTCAGGAAATATAGACTTAATTTGGAATGGATATACTATCACTGAAGAAAGACTTAAGAAAGTAAACTTTACAAACCCATATTTAGACAATAGACAGGTGATTGTAACTTTAAGTAATTCTGATATAAATACTAAAGAAGATTTGAATAATAGAATAGTTGCTACACAAAATTCATCTAGCTCCCTAGAGGCATTGGAAAAATCAGGAGCAATTGCTAACTTTAAGAACGGAAAAGCCATATTGTTTGACACCTACAACGAAGCCTTTATGGATTTGGAAGCAAAAAGGGTTGATGCAGTTGTAGCCGACGAAATATTGGCAAGGTACTATATAGCTGAAAGGGGCACCGAGAAATATAAGGTCTTAGAAGAGGATTTTGGTGATGAAGAATATGGAGTAGGTCTAAGGCTTAATGATAAAATGTTGTTGGAAAAGCTAAATAAAGTTTTAGATGATATGAAGGCAGATGGGACAGCAGGAAAGATTTCTGAGGAATGGTTTGGTGAAAATATAGTTAAATAGTAGGTGAGGGTGTGTATTATATATTAGAAGTCATGCCATTTATGTTGGATGGATTTAAAACTACCTTATGGGTCTTTTGTGTTACAGCATTATTTTCAATTCCTCTGGGTGTCATAGTATGTTTACTTAGGCTATCCAAGATAAAAATAGTGAGTCTACTTATACAAGTTTATATTTTAATCATG